>JACCDX010292396.1_pt1 | contig 33955 bp, 31 predicted proteins | sample 7449681 | NCBI WGS metagenome assembly JACCDX01 (sample SAMN15323450, study PRJNA562643) | freshwater metagenome | isolation source: river surface water | place: USA:Blue River Watershed | collected 2017-08-18
AGCGCACACCATGACCACAGAAAAAATCGACGGCGTCAGCGTCACCACCAAAGCCAATGTGTTTTTTGACGGCAAGTGCATCAGCCACGCCATCACCACAGCCAACGGCACCAAGCTGTCGGTCGGCGTCATCTTGCCTGCCACCCTCACCTTCAACACCGCTGCCCCCGAAGTGATGGAGTGCGTGGCTGGTTATTGCGAATACAAACTCGACGGCAGCCACGACTGGGTCAAGTCCAGCGCTGGCGAGAAGTTCAATGTGCCTGGCAACTCGAAGTTCGACATTCGCGTGACTGAGCCCTACCACTACATCTGCCACTTCGGTTAATCGACGGGCCACACCATGAGCACCATTCTTCAAAACTTGCCCAAAGGGCAAAAAGTCGGCATCGCCTTCTCGGGCGGCTTGGACACCTCTGCCGCTTTGCTGTGGATGAAACAAAAAGGCGCTGTGCCTTTTGCCTACACCGCCAACCTCGGCCAACCTGACGAAGCGGACTACAACGAAATTCCACGCAAAGCGATGGAATACGGCGCTGAAAAAGCCCGCCTGATTGACTGTCGTACGCAGTTGGCCCACGAAGGCATTGCAGCCATTCAGTGCGGCGCATTCCACATCAGCACCGGTGGCGTGACTTACTTCAACACCACGCCTTTGGGCCGTGCCGTCACCGGCACCATGCTCGTGGCCGCAATGAAAGAAGACGATGTCAACATTTGGGGCGATGGCTCCACCTTCAAAGGCAACGACATCGAGCGCTTCTACCGCTACGGCTTGCTCACCAACCCCAGCTTAAAAATCTACAAGCCTTGGCTGGACCAGCTATTCATCGACGAACTCGGTGGTCGCGCTGAAATGAGCGCCTTCATGACTGCCAACGGTTTTGGCTACAAGATGAGCGCCGAAAAGGCCTACAGCACCGACAGCAACATGCTGGGCGCCACCCACGAAGCCAAAGATTTGGAAAGCCTCTCCAGCGGCATGAAGATCGTCAACCCCATCATGGGCGTGGCGTTTTGGAAACCCGAAGTCGACGTGAAAGCCGAAGAAGTCACCGTGCGCTTTGAAGAAGGTGTGCCTGTAGCCTTGAACGGCGTCGAATACGCCGACCCCGTGGAACTGTTCTTGAAAGCCAACGAAATCGGTGGCCGTCATGGATTGGGCATGAGTGACCAAATTGAAAACCGCATCATCGAAGCCAAGAGCCGCGGCATTTACGAAGCCCCCGGCATGGCGCTGCTGCACATCGCTTACGAGCGCTTGGTCACAGGCATCCACAACGAAGACACCATCGAGCAGTACCGCATCAATGGCCTGCGATTGGGTCGCTTGTTGTACCAAGGCCGTTGGTTCGACCCACAGTCCATCATGTTGCGCGAAACCGCACAACGCTGGGTGGCGCGTGCTGTGACGGGTGAAGTCACACTTGAACTGCGCCGTGGCAACGACTACAGCATCCTCAATACCGAAAGCCCCAACCTGACCTATGCGCCTGAACGCCTGAGCATGGAAAAAGTCGAAGACGCGCCGTTCAGCCCACTGGATCGCATTGGCCAACTCACCATGCGTAACCTCGACATCGTGGACACCCGCGGCAAGCTGGGCATCTACTCCCAAAGCGGCTTGTTGCAACTGGGCAAAGGCGACCACTTCTTGAGCCTGTCCAACGACAAGTCATAAGCCATGAGTGCCCTACCCAACTGCCCCCAATGCGGCTCGGACCTCACCTACGAAGACGGCAGCCTGTTGGTTTGCCCCGTTTGTGCTCACGAGTGGAACGTCGCCGACACCGCAACTGCCGAGCCTGCTGAGCGCGTTTGGAAAGACGCCCACGGCAACGTGCTGCAAGACGGCGACACCGTGACCCTGGTGAAAGACTTGAAGATCAAAGGCTCCTCCTCGGTCGTCAAAGTGGGCACCAAGGTCAAAAACATTCGCCTCATCGATGGCGACCACGACATCGACTGCAAGGTCGATGGTTTTGGCCCGATGCAGCTCAAGACGGAGTTTGTGAAGAAGGCTTAACAGCGCTTCGAGACTCCAAAGAAAAAGCGACCTGGCAAGGTCGCTTTTTCTTTGGGTATTCACTTAACGACTGTATTGGGCCTGAATCTTTGCTGACCCCAACTTGTTTGCGTGAATCATGTAGCCAATCAATGCGGGCGATGCATCTGCTGGGACTGGCAATTTGTCAACCTTGAGTGCATAGACTGTCAGTTGATAGCGATGGGGTTTATCTCCCTGCGGTGGGCACGCCCCACCAAAGGCCATCGCGCCAAAATCCGTACGCCCTTGCAATGCTCCGATTGGCAAAGTCTGACCATCCAAAGCACCCGCCCCTTGCGGCAAATGCGTCACAGACTCTGGCAAGTTATAAACCACCCAATGCCACCAACCCGATCCTGTTGGGGCGTCAGGGTCATACATAGTGATTGCAAAGCTCTTTGTGCCTTGGGGTGGGTTCTTCCAATCTATTGCTGGTGATTGGTTAAGCCCCTCGCAGCCAAAACCATTGAAAACATGGACGCCCCCTAGACGCCGCCCTGACTGAAAAGTCGGGCTACTGACGGAAAAGTCTGCGGCCACAGCCATCGAGGCCAATGTTGAAAAAAATAAACACGTCAACATTTGTCGCTTCATCATGAACTCCTTCTTGAATAGAAGACTTGATGATCCCGAAATTAATGCAAAGTGTTTAGCCTTTTTCTTTCAATTTCTGTGCAGCTTCCTTCACACCGCTGATCCACGTACCGTCGATGGTGACACGCCCCAACGCGCCGTAAATGCCGCAGAAAAACGGCTATGCGAATCCCACCCACATCGCAAGGCGACTTCCCCGACCGGCAACGTTGTCGTCTGCAGCATACCCAACGCCAATTCCAACCTCACCTCACGAACCAAACTCGCCAACGTCAAACCACTGTCTTTGAGTCGTCGCCGTAGGCTCGATTCACTCATATGAAAAGCTTCGCACAAAACGTCGACACTCCAATTCGCTTGGGGTGATTGAGCCACCATTCTGCGAACACGTTCAACCCAACTTAGCTCGGCAACTGAACGAAACCGCCAACCTTTAAGCGCGAGTAATAACAAAACCTCCATGACACGATGCGTCAACACCATCTGAGAAACACCTTCAGCCATAGGTGCCAACATGCGCATCACTGCCTCTTGGAGTACTTCGTCATGAGCAAGAACCCTCGCCGAATCCACATCACTCAGCGCTGCGAATGGATGTGTGTCATTGAATTTTTGAACAATATCGCTAGGAAAAGAAAGCGCTACAGCTTCGTAGTGCTTGTTACCCTTCGGATCATTCACAACATCCCACTGAGAGCCTCGCGCAATCAACACACACTGCCCTGTCCTAGCTTCAATCTGGGTTTGTGCCGCATGAAGCACCTTACGTCCTTGGATGACCAGAACGAGCCAGTCATCATGAACGTTCAAGGTCTTAAGACGATATTTTTGTACGGCTACGACTTTCGCACCTAAAGCTGTAGGCATCGTCGTCAAACCACCACCGGCTCCGGCTCCAGCCGAATACCAAATCGCTCATACACGCTGGTTTGAATGGCTTTGGCCAGCGTCATCACCTCGCCACCTGTGCAAGGGTATTCAGTGCTACCGACGTTAACCAACACCAAGGCTTGTTTTTCGTACACACCGGCGTTGCCCACGGTTTTGCCTTTCCAGCCGCAGGCGTCAATCAGCCAACCTGCTGCCAACTTGATACGGCCATCATCCAACAGGTAGTGAACCACTTTGGGCTCGCGGGCGATGATGTCGTCGCACTGGTCTTGGGTGACGGTGGGATTTTTGAAGAAGCTGCCCGCATTGCCAATCACCGCGGGGTCTGGCAGTTTGGCTTGGCGGATGGCACACACCCATTCAAAAATCTGCTGAGCCGTGGGCTGGCTAACGCCTGCCTCGGCCATCTTGCGCTCAATGTCCAAGTAACCCAGCACAGGCTTCCAAAGCTTCGGCAAATGAAAACGCACACGAGTAATGATGGCGCGACCTGCCAAGCCAAAGTCGTTCGGGCCGCTGCTGGTGTGTTTGAACACCGAATCGCGGTAGCCAAACGCACATTGCGCGGCATCCAGGCTGAAGCTTTGGCCGGTGGTGAGGTCTATCGCATCGAGCGCGTGAAAACGGTCTTGCAGCTCCACGCCATACGCGCCAATGTTTTGCACCGGCGAAGCGCCCACGGTGCCCGGAATAAGCGCCATATTCTCTAAGCCAGGCCAGCCTTGGGCGAGCGTCCACGCCACCAAGTCGTGCCATTTTTCGCCTGCGGCGGCTTCCACAATCCAGGCTTTGTCGGTCTCTTCGACCAAGCGCATGCCCTTCATTTCTACCTTGAGTACCAAGGGCTTCACATCGCCCGTGAGCACAATATTGCTACCACCACCCAACACAAACTTAGGCGCATCGCGCAAAGCCGCGTCGGCCAGCACGGCCAGCACATCGGCATCGCTGTGCACGCGCACCAGTTGCAAGGCTTTGGCTGAAATGCCAAAGCTGTTGTACGGTTGAAGGGGGGTGTTGGATTCCACTAACATAGGGGCATTGTCTCATTCTGATTTTGAAAGCCGACAGCCATGCCTTCTTTTGACACTGTGCTCGAACCCAACTTGGTGGAAGTGAAAAACGCTGTGGAAAATGCCAGCAAAGAAATTGCGACGCGCTTTGACTTCAAAGGCACTTCGGCTGCAGTCGAACTCAAGGACAAGGAAATCACCCTGTTCGGCGATGCTGACTTTCAGTTGGTGCAAGTCGAAGACGTGTTGCGCAACAAACTGACCAAACGCGAAGTGGACGTGCGCTTTTTGGACCGTGGCGATGTGCAAAAAATCGGCGGCGACAAGGTCAAACAAGTCATCAAAATCCGCAACGGCATTGAGACCGAGGTGTCCAAAAAGATTCAACGCCATCTCAAAGACAGCAAGCTCAAAGTGCAAGCTGCCATTCAAGGCGATGCTGTGCGCGTCACCGGCGCCAAGCGTGATGACTTGCAAGCCGCCATGGCTTTGATTCGCAAAGAAATGACCGACTTGCCTTTGTCGTTCAACAATTTCCGCGACTGAGGAAAACCGTCCTAATAACAAGGGCCTCACTGAGAGGCCCTTTTGTTTTGCGCGTCAACCGCTTACTGAGGATTCTCTTCGGGAGCTTGCTTCTTGGCACCAATCTTCGTCTCTTGGCCTGACACCAAACGCGCGATGTTGTCTTTGTGACGCATCAGCAGCAAGGCACTCATGACCATCACGGCCAACAGCTCCGCGTCGCTGGTTTGCCACGCAACTTGATTGCCAAACAAATAGTAGGCAGGCGCAAACAGCGATGCAGCCAAAGCGGCCAGCGACGAGTAACGAAAGAAAAATGCCACGATGAGCCATGTGCCCATCACCGCAGCGCCTAGCCATGGCTCCACACCAAACAAAATACCAGCAGCTGTGGCCACGCCCTTGCCACCTTTGAACGCAAAGAACACAGGCCACAAGTGACCGATGAACGCCGAGATGGCCACCAAGGCCACCGCACGGTCGCCTAAGCCAAAGTCTGGGCCATACAACTTGACCATCAGCACAGGCAAGTAACCCTTGAGTGCATCAAACAACAACGTAGCAATCGCCGCTTTTTTGTTGCCCGAACGCAGCACGTTGGTGGCACCTGGATTTTGGCTGCCATAGGTGCGGGGATCATCCAAACCCATCACACGGCTCACAATGACCGCGAAGGACAAAGAACCTATCAAGTAACCGCCCAAGATGAGCAATACGACTGAAGCATCAGCAAACATTTATCTTTCCTTTTTGTAATTTTTATTGCGCAGGGTCACGCATCTCCCAACGAATGGCATCTATCGCGGCCAACACTTCAGGCGACAAGGCGGTGCCCCATGCGTCCAAATCGGCATCAAGCTGCGCGAGCGAGGTCACACCAATGATGGTGCTCGCCACTTGCCACTTGGTGTAACAAAACGCCAGCGCCATTTGCGTGGGTGTCATGCCGTTTTCTTGCGCCAATGCGTTGTAGCGGCGCGCCGCCACCAAGGACTCAGAACGACCCCAGCGTTGCTTGCGCACGCTCTCGTAGCCAGAGATGCGCGCGCCTTTGGGCGCATCTGGGCCAGTGATGCCGCTGGCGTCGTACTTGCCAGTCAGCAAGCCAAAGCCCAAGGGCGAATAGGCCAGCAAAGACACATTCAAACGGTGGCAGGTTTCATCCAAGCCGTTTTCATACGTGCGGTTAATTAGGCAATACGGATTTTGGGTGGTGGCCACGCGTGGTAAACCATGCTGCTCGGCCAAGCGCACAAACTCGTGCACACCATAGGGTGTTTCGTTGGACAAGCCCACATGGCGCACCTTGCCAGCTTTGACCAACTGCGCCAGCGCTTCGAGCTGGGCGTGAATGGACGTCGCAGACGTTTCTTTTTTTGGGTCGTAATACACAGCGCCAAACGCAGGTACATGGCGCTCGGGCCAGTGGATTTGGTAGAGATCAATCACATCGGTTTGCAAGCGGCGCAAGCTGCCTTCGCACGAGGTGACGAAATCTTTCACGGTCAAACCCATGTGATCGCGAATCCAAGGCATGCCTCGGGATGGGCCTGCCACTTTGGTGGCCACCACCAGTTTTTGACGTGCACCTGGGTTCTTGGCGAACCAGTTGCCAATGATGGTTTCGGTGCGGCCACAAGTCTCGGCCTTGGGCGGCACCGAATACATCTCAGCCGTGTCGATGAAGTTCACACCACGCGCCAGCGAGTGGTCGAGGATGGCATGGGAATCAGCTTCGTTGACTTGCTCGCCAAAGGTCATGGTGCCCAAGCAAATGGGCGTGACGTGCAAGTCGCTGGTACCCAGCTGTACGAGAGGAAAAGTCATGGGTTCACTCCGAGGAAGGAGACAGATGAAAAACGCTACAAGTCTAAAGCCTGCTGGGTGCCTTCTTTGGCTTGGCGAATTTGCGTTATTTCGCCTTGGCGCGCTCTTCTTCTTGCAAGCGCAGCACGCGGCGTTGCACCTTGCCCGTGGTGGTCATGGGCAGTTCTCGGATGAACTCAATCTCTTTGGGGTACTCATAGGGCGCGAGCTTGCCGCGCACATGCAGTTGCAGGTCCGCCACCAAGGCATCGCTGGCTTCGTGTCCTGGGGCTAACACCACATAGGCTTTGACCAATGCGCCACGCTCGGCATCGGGTTTGGGCACCACAGCAGCATTGGCCACAGCGGGGTGTTTGACCAAACAGTTTTCAATCTCGCTGGGGCCGATGCGGTAGCCCGCGGCTTTGAACACATCGTCGGCGCGGCCTTGGTACCAGAGGTAGCCGTCAACGTCCTGCACAGCCATATCGCCAGTGCGGCACCAGTCGCCAGTGTATTTGTTGCGCGTAGAGGTTTCGTTTTTCCAATAACCCAAAAAGAAAATTGGGTCAGGCTGGCCGTGTTGGTTGTATCGGTTGAGTGCCACATCACCGGGCACGCCTGCGGGGCATTCGTGGCCATCTTCGTCAATCACCGCCACACGGTGACCAGGGTAGCCCTTGCCCATGCTGCCAGGCTTAGCGGGCCAGCCCACATTTGTGCGATGTGCAGACACACCCGAGCCCATAGGCCCCCACTCCATCGCGCAGTTGCCCACGATGTAGTTGATTTCGGTTTGGCCAAACATCTCGTTCACGGTGACGCCCAGCTGCGTTTGGCAATAGCCAAACACCGCGTCACCCACCGCCTCGCCCGCACTCATCATGGCTTGCAGCTTGAGCTTGAATTGACTGCTTGGCTTGGGGTAGGCCTTCATCATGGCCTTCAATGCAGTAGGAAACAAAAACGTGTGCGTGACGCCATGCTGCTGCATGAGTGTGAAAGCCAGCTCGGGGCTGAAACGCCCATGCCACGCCACGATGGGGCGACCAAAGTACAGCGTGGGCAGCAAAGCATCCATCAAACCACCGGTCCACGCCCAATCGGCGGGCGACCAAAACACAGCTGCACTGCCCGTAGGCAAATGCGCGGCGTTTGAGGCTGGGTTTGAAGTGGCTTGCGTGGCAAACCCAAACCAGTTTTGGCTACACACAAAACCCGTCAAATTACCCATCAAAGCGCGGTGTGGAATCAACGCACCTTTGGGTGGGCCGGTGGTGCCGCTGGTGTAAATCAAGACCGCACCTTCGTCCGCTTTGGTTTGCACGGCTGTGAATGCGCGTTGTTGCGCGGCAATCGCGCTGGCGTAGTTCACATCGACGTGCAGCATGTCTGCGGCATTGTTTAGGTCAATACCGACCACTTCGCGCAGCGCGGCGCACTGCGCGCGCACGGCCAGCACATTGCTCACCGAAGACGCATCGACCATGGCCACCACAGCCTCGCTGTCTTGCAAGCGGTACGCCAAAGCCTCGGGACCAAACAGCAGCGACAGCGGCATGGCCACGGCACCCATTTGCATGACCGCCACATAAGCCACCGCCGTTTCAAAACGTTGCGGCAGCACGATGGCCACGCGGTCGCCGCGTTGCACGCCCAGGTCGGTCAGCACATGGCTCAGTGCATCGGCAGCTTGTTGCAACTGGGCATAGGTGTAGCTGCGCGGCACAACCGCACACCCGTTGGCATCAACCGCGGCATGTTCGACGATGGCCACACGCTGCGCCGCATCGGACTGCACAGCCCAACGATGGCAGCACATCTCGGCCATGTTGAAGTGCTCGGGCACTGCCCAACCAAAGCCTTGCTGCATGGCTTGGTAAAAGTCGTGTGAAGTGGAGTGCGCAGAATGCTTGGCCATGTCTCGTGTCCTTATGATTCGAGGAATGTACCCAATCCAAAAGCCTTCGCGCAGCGAGTTTGTCCCAATCCGTCACCTGAGTTACCACGTCTTGCAATGGGGCACGCCCTCGCCCGATAAAACGCCGTTGGTCATGGTGCATGGCTGGATGGATGTGGCGGCTTCGTTTCAATTCGTGATTGATGCCTTGCAAAACGACCACTGGGTCATCGCGCCCGACTGGCGTGGTTTTGGCCTGACCGAGACACCCCACACCGACAACTTCTTTTTCCCCGACTACTTGGCCGACCTTGACCAGTTGTTAGACCATTACGTGGGCGACAGGCCAATCAACCTGCTAGGCCACAGCATGGGCGGCCACGTGGCCACGATGTACGCGGGCATTCGCCCTGAGCGCATTAAGAAGCTCATCAACCTTGAAGGTTTTGGCATGCCTGCCACTCGCCCCACACAAGCCCCGGGTCGTTTGGCCAAGTGGATGGACGAGCTCAAAGCCTTGCAGCGCGGCGAGATGGACCTCAAGCCCTACCCCAACCTCGAAGCCGTGGCCCTGCGCCTCATCAAAACCAATCCGCGCTTGAGCTCAGACAAAGCGCATTGGCTGGCCCAACACTGGGCGCGCGCCAACGCGCAAGGCGAATGGCGCATCTTGGGCCATGCAGCGCACAAAGTGGTCAATGCCCAGCTGTTCAAAACCGACGAAACCCAAGCCATTTACGAACGCATCACCGCGCCCACTCTGTGCGTGGTGGCCAGCACCGACAGCATGAGCCAATGGTGGAAAGACAGCTACACCTTGGACGAGTTCATGCAACGCATTGCCGCGGTGCCCCATCTCACCCACGCGGTCATTGAAGAAGCGGGCCACATGTTGCACCACGATCAGCCTGAGATACTCGCGCATGTGATTGAACGCTTTATCCAAATATAAATACTTAATTCTTCTTTATGCTTTTTCACATCAATTTCACACGACTGGTGACCGTACTTTGTCTGAGCTCTGTCTGCCAACTCCACGCCCAAACCAACGAATCAGAAGCACATCGCTGGCAACCCTGCCCTGAGGCGCTGGCCGAAACCAACGCCTCGGCGCCCGAGCAGGACAAGCAATGGGATTTGACGCTTGCCCCCTATGCTTATCACTGGAACTACAGCCCAGAACATCGCCCAGTTTTCTTAGGCTCACTAGAGCGCCATGTGAATGGCAACCGTTTTTGCGGCTTGGCCCTGTTTCGTAACTCGTTTGGTCAACCCGCGGCTTACGCCTACGTGGGCAAACAATGGAACCACCTCTTGGGCAACCCTCAACTTTTTGCAAAAGTCTCGGCAGGTCTGATCTATGGCTACAAAGGCAAATATCAGCACAAAATCCCGTTCAACGACTACGGCATTGCCCCCGCCATCATTCCGTCACTCGGTTATTCGTTCACCCGCAACGACTCCGCCCAAGTCATGGTGCTCGGCACAGCAGGGCTTTTGTTTTCTTACGGGCATAGCTTCTAAGCGCCCACCTGAACGTGAGAAAATCCGAGGTTTTCCCAGACACCTAAAGAAGACCTCATCATGGAAGCAGAACGCATCAACCTCATTGGATCTACCCTGGCCGACCTGAGTGCGCGCACGGTGGATCTACGGAGGTATCTTTGACTACGATGCCAAAGCCGAACGCCTGCGCACCGTCAACGCGTCACTAGAAGACCCCACTGTCTGGAACGACCCCAAAAAAGCCCAAGAACTGGGCCGTGAAAAGAAAACCCTCGACGGCGTGGTGGTCACCCTCACCCGCCTCACGCAAGAGCTGGCCGACAACACCGAGTTGTTTGAAATGAGCAAGGCCGAAGGCGACGAAGATGGCCTTATCACCATCGAAGGCGACACCCAAGGTTTGGTCAAAACCATCGAAGAGCTCGAGTTCCGCCGCATGTTCAGCAACGAGGCCGACCCGCTCAATTGCTTCCTCGACATCCAAGCTGGTGCCGGTGGCACCGAGGCCTGCGACTGGGCCAGCATGTTGCTGCGCCAATACCTCAAGTACGCCGAACGCAAAGGCTTCAAAACCACGGTCGAAGACGAAACCCCGGGCGACGTGGCCGGCATCAAGAGCGCGACGATCAAAGTCGAAGGCGAATACGCCTTTGGTTTGTTGCGCACCGAAACTGGCGTGCACCGCTTGGTGCGCAAATCGCCATTTGACAGCTCGGGCGGTCGCCACACTTCGTTTGCATCCATCTTTGTGTACCCCGAGATTGACGACTCGATTGAAATCGAAATCAACCCCTCTGACGTGCGTACCGACACCTACCGTGCTTCGGGCGCGGGTGGTCAACACATCAACAAAACCGACTCTGCTGTGCGTTTGACCCACATCCCCACCGGCATCGTGGTGCAGTGTCAAGACGGCCGTAGCCAGCACAGCAACCGTGATGTGGCATGGAAACGCCTGCGCTCACGCTTGTACGACTTTGAAATGCGCAAGCGCATGGAAGAGCAACAAAAGCTCGAAGACACCAAGACCGATGTGGGCTGGGGTCACCAAATTCGCAGCTACGTGCTGGACAACAGCCGCATCAAGGACTTGCGCACCAACGTCGAAATTTCGGCCACACAAAAAGTCTTGGACGGCGACCTCGATGCATTCATCGAAGCATCGCTCAAGCAAGGTATCTGACCGTGCCCCCACGTTCATCATTTCATGTATTCACTGCCCCCCGAGGGGGCGCGGCCTCCTTTGGGACGGCCCTGCAGGAGCCCTAAGTTATGCACCGAGAAGGCACAGCCCCATTGATTCAACGCGCCGACTACACCGCGCCTGCGTTTTGGATTGACACCGTCAATTTGACGTTTGACTTGGACCCCGCCAAGACCCGCGTGCTCAACCAAATGCGCGTGCGCCGCAACCCCGACGTAGCGGCGCAGCCGCTACGCTTGGATGGCGACGAGCTCAACCTCGCCCGCGTGTTGGTGAATGGCCAAGGCACCTCGTTCAAGATGGATGGCAGCCAGTTGGTGCTGGAAAACTTGCCCGAAGGCCATGAGGCGTTTGACCTAGAAATCTTCACCACCTGTAACCCGGCGAAGAACACCAAGCTCATGGGCTTGTACGTCAGCAACGACTCGTTCTTCACACAGTGCGAGGCCGAGGGCTTTCGCCGCATCACGTATTTCTTAGACCGCCCCGATGTGATGTCGAGCTACAGCGTCATACTGCGTGCCGACAAAAAAGCATTCCCTGTGTTGCTGAGCAACGGCAACTTGGTGGAAGAAGGCGACTTGGATGAAGGTCGCCACTTTGCCAAGTGGGTCGACCCACACAAAAAGCCCTGCTACTTGTTCGCTTTGGTCGCAGGCCAGTTTGTGTGCCGCGAACAACGCGTCAAAGCGCCGTCGGGCAAAGAGCATTTGCTGCAGGTCTACGTGCGCTCTGGCGATTTGGACAAAACCGAACACGCCATGAACTCGCTCATGGCCAGCATCAAGTGGGATGAGCAGCGTTTCAACTTGAGCCTCGACTTAGAACGCTTCATGATCGTCGCTACCAGCGACTTCAACATGGGCGCGATGGAGAACAAGGGCCTCAACATCTTCAACACCAAGTTTGTGTTGGCCAACTCTGCCACCGCCACCGACATGGACTACGCCAACATCGAGAGCGTGGTCGGCCATGAATATTTCCACAACTGGACAGGCAACCGCGTCACCTGCCGCGACTGGTTCCAGCTCTCACTCAAAGAAGGCCTGACTGTTTTCCGCGACCAAGAGTTCAGCCAAGATTTGGCGGCTGAAGCTTTGAAACACAACGCGCTTGGCAACGCGCATGGTTTATCAGCCTCAGCCAAGGCCGTCAAGCGCATCGAAGACGTGCGCTTGTTGCGCACCGCACAGTTCCCAGAAGACGCAGGCCCCATGGCCCACCCGGTGCGTCCTGACAGCTATGTAGAGATCAACAACTTCTACACCGTCACGATTTACGAAAAAGGCTCCGAGGTTGTGCGCATGATGCAGACCCTGACCTCACGCGAGGGTTTCGCCAAAGGCATGTCGCTCTACTTCGAGCGCCACGATGGCCAAGCCGTGACCTGCGACGACTTCGCCCAAGCGATTGCCGACGCCAACCCCGACTCGGCCCTCGCCACACACCTCACGCAGTTCAAGCGTTGGTACGCGCAAGCAGGCACGCCCCGGGTGCAAGCCGCGGGTAGCTACAACGCCGACACGCGCACTTACACCCTCACACTCAGCCAAAGCTGCCCACCCAGCCCCGGGCAAGACCACAAAGAACCGTTTGTCATTCCGGTGCAAATGGGCTTGCTCGGTGCCGATGGCCGCGAGGTCTTGCCCACGCAGCTCTTGGTGCTCACTGAAAGCAAGCAGAGTTTCGAGTTCAAAGACTTGTCGTTGCAAGCGGGTGAAGAACCCGTACCCTCCATCCTGCGTGGCTTTAGCGCCCCTGTGGTGTTAGAAAAAGACTTCACGTCTACGCAACTGCTCACGCTGTTGGCACACGACACTGACCCATTCAACCAATGGGAAGCTGCACAACGCCTGTGTCTGAACGCCGCACTCGCGGCCGTCGCCGCCAGCGATGCGCTTACGCAGGTGTTGGATGCCGCCTTGGTGCAAGCCCTGCGCACCGTGCTGCGCAACCCGGCATTGGACGCCGCGTTCAAAGACTTGGTGCTCACCTTGCCTTCTGAAACCTACATCGCTGAACAGCTCGATGTGGTCGACCCTCAACGCATCCACGCCGTGCGTGAAGCCATGCGCACACAACTTGCCCGCGCGCTGCACGACGACTGGGCTTGGGCTTTTGAAACCCACAGCGAGAACGGCGCTTTCAGCCCCGACCCCGTGTCGAGTGGCCGCCGCGCTTTGAGCGGCATGGCCCTCACCATGTTGTGTTTGGATGCACGCACCACCGGCGACGAAGTTTGGCCTGGCCGCACCTTCCAGTGCTTCAAAGACGCCCACAACATGACCGACCGCTTCAACGCACTGAGTGCCTTGGTGCAAGCGCAGTCTGTCAGCGCGGGCCATGACTTAGCCACCGATGCCTTGCAACGCTTCTACAACATGTTCCACAACGAAGCTTTGGTGATGGACAAGTGGTTTGCCCTGCAAGCTGGACAGTCCGACCGTGGCGGCCATGTGCTCTCGTTGGTGCGCAACCTCATGCTGCACCCCGACTTCCACATCAAGAACCCCAACCGTGCACGTAGCCTGATCTTCAGTTTCTGCAGTGCCAACCCCGGCGCCTTCCACCGCAGCGATGCAGCGGGCTATGTGTTCTGGAGCGAACGCGTGTTAGAGCTCGATGCCATCAACCCCCAAGTCGCCGCCCGTTTGGCACGCGCCTTGGACCGTTGGTCTAAGCTCGCCGAGCCCTACCGTACCGCTGCGCACGAAGCCATCAAACGTGTCGCCGCCAAAACCGATTTAAGCAACGACGTGCGCGAAGTGGTTTCGCGCGCGCTCTCCAACTAAGGACTTGCCATGCCTGTTTCTCTCACCCGCTATCTGGTCGAACAACAACGCGCCAAAGGCCTCATCCCCTCCGAGCTGCGTTTGTTGCTCGAAGTCGTGGCACGTGCTTGCAAAAGCATCAGCCACGCCGTGAACAAAGGCGCCTTGGGCAGCGAACTCGGCGACGTCATGGGCTCTGCCGGCAGCGAAAACGTGCAAGGCGAAGTGCAAAAGAAACTCGACATCATCGCCAACGATGTGTTGATTGAAGCCAACGAGTGGGGTGGTCACTTGGCGGCCATGGCGTCCGAAGAAATGGACAGCATCCACGTCGTGCCCAACCGCTACCCCCAAGGCGAATACCTCTTGATGTTTGATCCACTCGATGGCTCTAGCAACATTGAGGTGAACGTGAGTATTGGCACCATCTTCAGCGTGCTCAAAAAAGTAGACCCCAGCAAAGGCGTAAGCGAAGACGACTTCTTGCAAGCGGGCACCCAACAAGTGGCCGCGGGCTACTGCGTATACGGCCCACAAACCACCTTGGTGCTAACGGTGGGTGACGGCGTGGCCATGTTCACCTTGGACCGCGAGCAAGGCTCGTTTGTGCTGACCCAAGAAAACGTCAAAGTCCCTGCCGACACCAAAGAGTTCGCCATCAACATGAGCAACATGCGCCACTGGGACGAGCCTGTGAAGCGCTACATCGACGAATGTTTGCAAGGTGAAGAAGGCCCACGTGGCAAAAACTTCAACATGCGTTGGATCGCCTCCATGGTGGCCGACGTACACCGCATCCTCACACGTGGCGGCGTATTCATGTACCCATGGGACAAGCGCGAGCCGGGCAAAGCTGGCAAGCTGCGCCTGATGTACGAAGCCAACCCCATGAGCTGGTTGATTGAGCAAGCTGGTGGCGCATCTACCAACGGCCGTCAACGCATCTTGGACATTCAACCCACAGAGCTGCACCAACGTGTGAGCGTCATCTTGGGCTCCAAGAATGAAGTGGAACGTGTGACCAGCTACCACACGCAAAAGTAAACACTGCGCTCATGAGGCGCACACAAAAAAGCCCGCTTGCAAACCAAGCGGGCTTTTTTGTTGGCGACGCTAGAAATTTATACGCCGATATAACGATGCCACAAGCTGTGGTCCACCTCTAGCGCAGCAGACGCACCCTGCCACACCACTTGTCCACGCTCGATGATGGTGTGTTGGTCAGCCAGCTTGACCAACTTTTGCACATATTTATCGATGACCAAAATGCTTTGACCTTCACCACGCAAGGTATGCAGGCAGCGCCAAATGTCTTCACGCACCAGCGGGGCCAAACCTTCGGTAGCTTCATCGAGCACCAGCAAGTATGGGTTAGTCATCAAAGCGCGGCCAATGGCCAGCATTTGTTGTTCACCACCCGAGAGTTGGTTACCCATGTGGCGATGGCGTTCAGCCAAACGCGGGAACAACGCATACACACGCTCTAGCGTCCACGGATGGGTGCTGCTGTTGCGATTGGCGGCAAAGGCGAACAGGTTTTCTTGCACTGAGAGCGTGGGGAAAATTTGTCGCCCTTCAGGCACCACGGCCAAGCCCATGCGTGCAATGCGGTCGGGGCTGTAGCCCTCGACACGTTCGCCACAAAAACGCACCGTGCCTGACAACGCCGGTGTGAGGCCCAAGATAGACCGCACGGTGGTGGTCTTGCCCATGCCGTTGCGCCCTAGCAAGGTGGATACGCCACCGGCTTTAATAGACAGGCTGATGCCAAACAACACTTGGCTACTGCCGTAGCCGCTGTGCAAGTCGTGAACTTCCAACAAGGCGCTCATGGTTATTCGTCGCCTAGGTATGCGCGCTTCACAGCCGCGTCGTTTTTGATGTGCTCTGCCGTACCGCACGCAATGACTTGGCCCGATACCAATACCGAGATGGTGTCGGCCAAGCGAAACACCGCATCCATGTCGTGTTCGACCAGCAACAGCGTGGTGTCACCGCGCAAGCTTTGCAGCAGTTGTACCATGCGCTCTGATTCATCAAGGCCCATGCCTGCCATGGGTTCATCGAGCAGCATCAACTTCGGCGATGTGGCCAATGCCAAACCCACTTCAAGCTGGCGTTGTTCACCGTGCGACAGCGCACCTGCAGGCTGCATGAGCTGCGCTTGCAAGCCCACGCGCTCGGCCACCTCGGCGGCGCGTGCATAGCGTGCGTGTTCGCTGCGTGCAGCGCGCCAAAACTTAAAGCTGCTTCCTTCGTTCGCTTGAATGGCCAACGCCAGGTTGTCTTGCACCGTCAGGCGCATGAACACGCTGGTGATTTGGTACGAGCGGACCAAGCCCAATCGCGCGCGTTGGTGCATGGCCATGTGTGTAAGGTCTACACCGTCAAACACCATGCGGCCTTCGTCGGGCACTAACGCCCCCGAGATTTGATGAATGAGTGTGGTTTTGCCAGCACCATTGGGCCCAATGAGGGCGTGAATTTCGCCATGCTTCACTTGCAAGGTGGCATGGTCAGTGGCAGCTAAGCCGCCAAAGCGTTTGACCAAGTTGTCCACGTGCAGCAAGGGCTCACTCATGGCTGGCTCTTTCGCTGCAAGCGTTGCAACACACTGGTGAGACCATTGGGGGCCAACAACACCACAGCCAGCAACAAGGCACCTAAGCCGAGTTGCCAATGGATGGTGAAGTGGCTCAAGGCTTCTTCTAGCAGCAAGAACACGACGGCGCCCCACACGCCACCATACAAGTGGCCCACGCCACCCAAGATGACCATCATCATCAACAAGCCCGATTGGCTCCATTGCATGAGCGCGGGACTGACAAAGCCGCCTTGGTTGGCCAGCAAGGCACCTGCCAAACCAGCCAAGGCACCAGCCATCACAAATGCAGCGAGCTTGTAGCGGTACACCGCATAGCCCAGCGCTTGCATGCGCACCTCGTTCTCACGAATGGCTTGCAGCACATGACCAAAACGTGCACTCAGCACACGAGCCACGGCGTAGATGGCCGCCACGCACACAGCCAGCACCACGTCATAAAACGCGGTGTCGTCATTGATGTCCACCCACGGAATGTGCGAACGACCTGCCAACGACAAACCATCGTCACCCCCATAGGCTTTGATAGACATGGTGAGGTAGTAAATCATCTGGGCAAAGGCCAGCGTGATCATGATGAAGTACACGCCTTGTGTGCGTAGGCTGATCGCACCAATGAGCAACGCAAACACAGCGCTCACCACCATCGCCACGGGCCACAGCACCCACGCATCCGTGATGCCCATTTGCGTGAGGATGGCCACACTGTAGGCGCCCACGCCCACAAACGCCGCATGGCCAAAGCTCACCATGCCACCAAAACCCAGTATGAAATTGAGGCTGGTCGCAGCCAACGCAAAAATCAAAATGCGACTGGCCAAGGCGATGTAAAAACTCTCGCCTGCTACATTGGCGATGAACGGCAAAGCCACCAACAGCAACAACACAGGAACACTCCAGCGCCACTGCAAAGAGTGGTCTAAAGATATGGAGTGAGGTGAATGGGCCATGCGTTTTTTGCTGTGCTGTGTATTGCTATGTCGTGCGTTGTTTAACCGTGGGTGGGAAACAAACCGCGCGGCTTAAAAAACAACACCGTGGCCATGAGCATGTAAATCAAGATGGATGCCACAGCAGGGCCTGCACTCGAAGCAGCCTCGGCACTGAGCAGCGAATCAAACACCATGGGCACCAAAGTACGCCCTGCGGTGTCCACCACGCCTACCAACATTGCTCCTAAGAACGCGCCGCGAATCGAGCCAATACCGCCGATGACGATGACCACAAAGGCCAAAATCAAAATGCTCTCGCCCATACCCACTTGCACGGCCAAGAGTGGCCCGAGCATGCCGCCTGCAATCGCACACAGCGCAGCACCCACACCAAACACAGCGGTAAACAAACGCGTCACATTGCTGCCCATGACCAAAGCCATGTCGCGGTTGGCCGCGCCCGCGCGTACTTGCATGCCCAAGCGCGTGCGCGTGATGAGCACATACAAAAACAAAGCCACGGCCAAGCCCACGCCAATGATGAACAAGCGATAGGCTGGGTAGAAAAATCCACTCACCAATTCCACAGGGCCACTCAAAGAAGCTGGTGGATTCAAAGTGATGGGCTGTGCGCCCCAAATCAAGCGCACGGTTTCGTTACACATCAAGAGAATGGCAAAGGTGCCCAGCACTTGTGAGAGGTGGTCACGCTCATACAAGCGACGCAGCACAGAGACTTCGAGCAACACACCAAACAGCGCAGCACCTGCCACCCCCGCGCCTAGCCCCCACCAAAAAGAATCGGTGGCCGCAGCCACCGTGGCAATCAGGTAGGCGCCCACCATGTAGAGCGAACCATGCGCGAGGTTGATCATGTCCATGATGCCAAACACGAGCGTCAAGCCCGCGGCCAGCAAGAACAACATCAACCCAAACTGCAAGCCGTTGAGCGACTGCTCAAACAGCAAAATTCCATCCATGTTTACAGGCTAGGCATCTTGCAGCTGGCTGCATAGGCATCGGCGTGGCCTTTGAATACCGTGCCCAAAGTACGGTTGGTCACGCGGCCTTTGCTGTCTTTGGTGATGACGCGCAAGTAGTAGTCTTGAATGGGGAAATGGTTGGCGTTGAACTTGAACGCACCCCGCACCGAATCAAACTTGGCGGCTTCCAAGGCTTTGCGCACGGCAGCTTTGTCATCGAGCTTGCCTTTGCTGTCGCGCACGGCAGCTTCGATCAAGCGAGCGGCATCAAAGCCTTGCGCTGCGTACAGCGTGGGCAAGCGGCCATAGGCCTTCTCGAACTCGGCCACAAACTTTTTGTTTGCCGCGTTGTCCATGTCGTGACCCCACTGAGAGGTGTTGAACATGCCGAGCATGGGTTCGCCCACGGCTTTGATCACGTCTTCATCGCCTGAGAAGCCAGGGCCAAACAAGGTGATGTCCTTAGACAAACCTGCACCCACAAACTGCTTAATAAAGTTGATGCCCATACCGCCGGGCAAGAAGATGTACACCGCATCAGGCTTGGTAGCGCGCAGCTTAGACAACTCGGTGCCGTAGTCGAGTTGGTTCAAGGCGGTGTAGGTTTCTGAGGCCACTTCGCCTTTGAAGAAACGCTTGAAGCCCGCAATCGCGTCTTTACCTGCGGGGTAGTTGGGCGCAATCAAAGCGACTCGTCTGAAGCCTTTGTCGGTCACCACTTTGCCCACGGCTTCGTGCATGTTGTCGTTTTGGTAGGACGCGCTAAAGAAGTAAGGGTTGCACTGCTCGCCCGCGTATTGCGACGGACCTGCGTTGGCACTGATGTAAAAAGTTTTCGACTGAAACGTGGGTGCACCCACAGCCAACATGACGTTAGAAAACACGATGCCCGTCATGAAGTCAACCTTGTCGCGCTTGACCAAACGGTCTGCGGTTTGGCGGCCCACATCAGGGCTGGCTTGGTCGTCGGCCACGATCACGTCCACGGCCTTCCCGCTGAACTTGCCACCTGACAGTTTGACTGCGAGCTGAAAGCCATCACGGATGTCCACGCCCAAACCCGCGCCAGGGCCTGACAAGGTGCTAAGCAAACCAACCTTCACGGTCGCATCGTTTTGCGCAAAACCAGATGCGCAAACCACGCCCAAACTCAGGGCAATCAAAGAACGGCGAAAAGCGTGCATGAACAAGTCTCCAAAGATGAGGGCTGGATTTTAAGTTGGCTATCATTCTCTCCCATGAAATTCATGACTTGGCCCGTTCCCGCCCTACTCGCTTGGGGTTCGTCTTGGCTGCTCTTCAAAGGCTTCCAAGCGGTGGGCGTGAGTGAAGCCATCGCCTTCATTGCGGCCACGTGCTTGGGTGGTTTTTTGAGTGCCTTGGCGCACACTCCCATGCGCAAGGCATTGATCGTGTTGGGTTTTCCGCTCTCCATGGCGGCGTCTTCGTCCACCCTGAACGTGCCGCCCATTGGCTGGCTGTTCTTGCTGGGCTTAATCGTTTTGGTTTACCCGCGCAAAGCATGGCGTGATGCACCGCTGTTTCCCACACCTAAAAAAGCGCTGCGTGAAATGCAGCAACACATCACGCTGCCCGCAGGCGCACGCATTTTGGATGCAGGCAGTGGCATGGGTGACGGTTTGTTGGCCTTGCGTGATGCGTTTCCACGTGCCGAGCTGCACGGCGTCGAGATGAGCTGGCCGTTGCGCGTGCTCAGCGCCATGCGTTGTTCGTTTGCGCGCATCCGTCAGGGCGATATTTGGTTGGTGGATTGGCGCAGCTTTGACTTGGTGTATCTCTTCCAACGCCCCGAGAGCATGCCCCGTGCTGTAGAAAAAGCCGAAGCCGAATTGCGCCGTGGCGCTTGGTTGGTGAGCTTGGAGTTTGAAGCGCAAGAGCTGATTCCCAGTGCCATCCTCACCTGCCGCGATGGCCGCCCTGTGTGGATGTACCAAGTACCGTTTAACCACCGCAGAGATGCGCGTCGTTAATTCACACGGCTGACCAACAGCTTGTCAATGCGCCGACCATCGAGGTCGATCACTTCAAAGCGCCATTCCCCAAAAGCCACCACATCAGCCTGTGCAGGCAATTCGCCTGAGATAGCCATCACCAAACCTGCCACCGTATTGTAAATGCCACGGTCCTCGTCTGGCAATTCTTTGATACCTAGGCGCGCTTTGAATTCGGTGACGGGCATCAAACCATCCACCAACCAAGAGCCGTCTTCGCGTTGTGTGGCCCATGCCTCGTCGGTGGGTGTGGCTTGCAGCAGCTCACCCGTGATGGCCTCTAGCAAATCGCGTGGTGTGAGCAAGCCGTGCACCACACCGTATTCGTCCACCACCAACACCATGCGGCCATGCGCCGTGGCGCGTTCTGCGGGTTTGCGAAATTGCTCCAGCAAGTCCATGCCACTCAAGGTTTCAGGCACAAAGGCCACAGGCTTGGCCAAGGCTTCCACCGTCATGTCGGTGCCAGGTGGCAAACGCAAGAGTTGAGACACGCTCACCGCACCCACCACGTTGTCGAGGTCACCACGGCACACGGGGTACCACGAGTGCGCACCGCTCGCGCCCACTTGGGCTAAGGCTTGGGGCACAGGCAGCTTGGCGTCTAGCCATTCGATGTCCGAGCGATGCACCATGATGGAGGTGAGCGGACGGTCATCTAGGTTGAACACGTTTTGCACCATTTGGTGTTCATGCTGTTCAATCAAACCTGCATCCACACCTTCCACCAAGCTGGCTGAAATTTCTTCTTCGGTCACCGTACGTGCGCCATGCACATCGATGCGCAACAGCTTCAACATGCCGCTGGTACTGGCCGACAACAAATGCACAAAAGGCTTGGCCAAGGTCGCCAACGCCAACATCACCGGCGCCGCCACACGCGCCACCGACTCTGGAAACAACTGACCGATCCGCTTAGGCACCAGCTCGCCAAACAAGATGGTGCTGAAGGTGATGAGCGTCACCACAAAGGCGGTGGCCAAGCCTGAGGCCACGGTATCGGGCACGCCTTGGGCCAGCAGCCAATACGAGAAGTCATCGCTGAATGCGGCCTCACCCACAATGCCGTTGAGCACACCGATGGACGTGATGCCAATTTGCACCGTCGATAAAAACTGGGTGGGTTGGTCTAGCAAACGCAAGGCAGCATGTGCGCCACCATCGCCCGATTCGGCCAACGCAGCCAAGCGCGCCTTGCGGCTTGAGGCCAACGCCATTTCAGACATGGCAAACACGCCGTTGAGCAGCGTGAGACAAACAATCAGTAAAACATCCATGACAATCTCCAACATGGCACTTTACTTGATTGGCGACGTGCAAGGCTGCGACGAAGCCTTAGAACGTTTGTTGACGCACCTCGCGTTCTCCCCCAGCCGCGACACGCTGTATGTGTTGGGCGATTTGGTCAACCGTGGCCCCAACAACGTAGGCGTGTTGCGCCGCTTGATGGGCTACGGCAGCAGCGCGCAATGCTTGTTGGGCAACCACGATTTGCATGCGCTGGCTGTCTCACGCGGCGTGCGCCAACCCAACAAACAAGACACCCTGCAAGACATCTTGACCGCACCCGACTGCGCCGAGCTACTACATTGGCTGCGTCACCAACACATGGCCTTGCGTGTGAACAAACTGCTGATGGTGCATGCGGGCGTGCTGCCGCAATGGACAGCGGAGCAAACCATGGCACTGGCCGGTGAAGTAGAAACCGTGTTGCGCAGCGATGACTGGGTGCAGTTCATGCCGCAGATGTATGGCGGCCTGCCCAACCAATGGCACGATGGTTTGCAAGGCGCAGACCGCTTGCGTGTGATCGTCAACGCCCTTACCCGCTTACGTTTTTGTGATGCACAGGGCGCGATGGACTTCAGCGTCAAAGAAGGTGCAGACAAAGCACCACCGCATTTGATGCCTTGGTTCGATGTGCCGGGCCGATTGAGCGCTGATGTACGCATCGCCTTTGGCCACTGGTCCACCGTGCACATTGCAGACCGCGCTGATGTGGTGTGCCTAGACGATGGCTGCGTGTGGGGTGGGTGTTTGAGTGCGGCAAAGCTTGAAGCCTCGGACACGCATTTGAACGTGGACGAGGCTCCTGCGTGGGAACGCCTCAGCGTGAAGTGCCCGCAAACGATGGACCCATTGGTTTAGAACTTAATTGAATGCGGGTGGGCTATTTAATTGCCCCTTCCACTCAGTCACAGTTTCTTTGATGAGCCGAGAAACGATACGGCTCGCTTGTGTGAAATGCCCTTGCTTGGGATGCGCAAGCGTGACATACCGTTTGAGGTCAGGGGCAATGATTTTTGCCGCTTGTAACTTTCCTGTGCGTAGCTCCTCATCGACTGAGAAAGGACCGAGTAACGCATACATATGCGGGTTAGAAGCAATGATTTCTTTTTGAACCCGAAGCGAATCAGCCTCAACCTCAGCCACCAAGCTAAACCCTTTGCTTTTGGCTGTTTCATCCAAGATCGATCGCCAATACGAGGGGCGACGGGGTAAAACCAACGGCAGTCCTTCGAGTCGCTTGAAGTCAACCGTATCTGAATAGGTCAGTGAGAAACCAGGACACGAGACAAGGTAAGTGTTCGCTGTAGATAAAAGTGTTTCATCACTTCCTGTTGGTTTCTCATACCGAAACAAGATGGCCATATCAACAGCCCCCGTATCCAAGAGCGCATCCAATTCTGTGCCTTGTCCCTCTCGAATATTGAGTTTGATTTTGGGGTAGTCATGGTGCAAACGTTTGAAGATGTGCGTCATCAAAGGATGCGCGGCCGAAGGTAGAACGCCAATTTTGACTTCACCCATAGGCACTTGAGATGTTTGCTGTATGTCTGCAAACATCTCATCGCTGTCTTTGAGCCAACCTCGCACACGCTGCAGAACATGTTCGCCAAACTCTGTCAGAACAACACCTCGCCCAGTTCGTCGAAACAGTGCAGCACCACAGGTTTTTTCAAAATCACTGATTTGTCTGCTGATGTGGGATTGCACAGTATTTCTTTGTGCCGCAACTTTGGTGAAGCTCCCAAGCTCGGCGACTTCCATAAATAAGCGTAAATCATTGATTTGCATACGAACCTCTTTGATATGCCATTTTAGGCATATCTGAAATCTCAGAAAACATTCTATGCAGATGGTTTATCCATCCATAAACTCGCGCTCATTGTTCAGATGCATCGATGGTCGGTGCAACATATCGAAGGAAAAACGATGAGCTTTGTCAGTTTTGAAATAGCAGGTCAGCAGACTTACGGTCTTTGGAAAGATGAAGGCAACTGGATCCGAGTGCCCGAGGTATTCCAAGCGCAATACCCAGATTTGAAGTCCGTGATTGCAGCAAGCAAACTGGATGCGTTGGAAGCTTTGACACGTGAAAGTGGCAAGGCTGTGACAGCATCGCAAGCACGTCTGCTACCTGTGATTCCCAATCCAAACAAGGTTTTTTGTGTTGGATTGAACTACAAAACACACGTGGCAGAAACCAAACGTGCTGACAGCGACTATCCCGCCATCTTCACGCGTTTTGCAGATAGCTTGACAGCACACAACGCACCGCTGCCACACCCCAAAGAAACTCAGCGCTTTGACTTCGAAGGTGAACTGGCCGTCATCATTGGCAAAGGTGGCCGCAACATCACGCAGGCACAAGCGTTTGAACACATCGCAGGTTATGCCTGTTTCAACGATGGCACGGCACGCGATTGGCAGCGTCACACGCACCAGTGGATTCCGGGTAAGAACTTTCCATTAACAGGCCCACTCGGTCCGTTCATGGCTACACGCCAAGAAATTCCTGATGTGAACCAACTGACCTTGGAATCTCGTCTCAATGGTGAAGTCATGCAACACGCATCCGTGTCTGACTTGATTTACACATTGCCCGTGATCATCGAATACCTGTCTGGTTTTACCAACCTATCCCCAGGCGATGTCATCGCCACAGGCACACCTGGTGGCGTGGGTGATCGTCGTGAACCCCCCATCTACATGAAGACTGGTGATGTGATTGAAGTTGAAATCACGGGTTTGGGCACGCTACGCAACGTGGTGTCGAACGTCGCATAAAGGAATCATCAATGTCTGAATCTAAAAACTCATTGCGAATTGCGGTCGACATCGGCGGCACATTCACGGACATGGCTTGTTTTGACGAGTCAACTGGCGCAATCTCATTCGGCAAAGCCCTCTCGACACATGGTGAATTGGTGACGGGCATTCAAAACACCTTAGATGGCGCCGGTGTTGATTTGAGCAACGGCTATTTGTTCTTGCATGGTTCAACCATTGCGATCAACACCTTGCTTGAACGCAATGGCGCAAAAACCGCTTTGTTGATCACAGAAGGTTTTCGCGACATCTATGAAATTGGACGTGTGAATCGCCCCGACGCCTACAACCTGTTCTTTTCAAAGCACGAGCCCTTGGTACCTCGCTCATTGCGTTACGAAGTATCAGAGCGTTTGCGCGCAGATGGGTCCTTGCATAAACCGCTGGATGAAAACGCTGTACGCGAACTTGCGCGGGAATTAAAAGCCAAACACATCGAGGCAGTGGCCGTATTGCTGTTGCACTCCTATCGCAACCCAGACCATGAACGCCGTGTCAAAGCCATTTTGCAAGAAGAAATTCCCGGCGCATTTGTGACGGCATCACATGAGTTGTCACAGGAGTACCGAGAGTTTGAACGCGTGTCTACGGCTGTTGCCAATTCCTATGTGGGGCCACGTGTCTCTGAATACTTAGGTGAACTGGAACACCACTTGAGCAACAAAGGCTTTGAAGGTGACTTCTATGCGGTTCAATCTACAGGGGGCTTGTTCCCTGTTGAACATGCGCGTCGCGATTGCGTGCGTATGCTCGAGTCAGGCCCCGCCGCAGGCGTGATTGGCGCGCAAGCAATTTGCGCCCAATTGGGCATGCCAGACTCGATCGCATTCGACATGGGGGGGACGACAGCCAAGGCTGGAGTGATCAGTGAAGGTCGTCCCTTGACCACTGGAAGCGCCTTGATTGGTGGCTACGAAAAAGCACTGCCCATTCAAATTCCCATGATGGACATTTTTGAAGTGGGCACAGGCGGCGGTTCGATTGCCCGAGTTGAATTGGGCAACTCATTGCGCGTCGGTCCACGCTCAGCAGGTAGCATGCCTGGCCCCGTTTGCTACGGTCGCGATGGCACAGAGCCCACAGTGACAGATGCCAATTTGATTTTGGGCCGCTTGGACGAACACAACTTCCTCGGTGGCGAAATGCCGCTGTATTTGGACCGCGCTAAGCAAGCCATGGAAGAAAAGATCGCCAAGCCACTGGGTTTGGACGCAACCAAGGCTGCTGACGGTATTTTGCGTATTGCAGTGACCCAGATGTCACATGCTGTCAAAGCCGTCACGACTGAACGTGGGTTGGATGCTGGCAGTTTCACGATGGTGGTGTATGGCGGTGCGGGGCCTTTGCACGCCTCAGCCATTGCGCGAGAAATCGGTATTCGTAAAGTTTTGATTCCATATGCGCCTGGCTACTTCTCGGCGTATGGCATGTTGTTCAGCGATTTGCGTTATGACTATGTTCGCTCTGTGTTCCGCCGCTTGGACAGCTTGTCATTCGATGAAATTGAAGCGTTCTATAAAGAGATGGAAGACGAAGGCCGTGCGGCGATTGGTGCTTCACAAATTCGCCCAGAAGAAATCGTGTTCGAACGTGCCGCAGACATGCGCTACTTTGGTCAAGAACATGCAGTGACCGTTGATTTGCCACATGAATTCTTTGTCAAAAAAGACCGCGCTGCAATCAAAAATCATTTTGATGAAATCCACAAAGTGCGCTATGGCACATCGGCCCCCAAAGAAGCGGCTGACATTGTGAGCCTGCGCGTGACAGTGCTGGGTCGTATGAAAAAACCACCGCGCAACGCGGTAGAGACGGGGCAAGAGAAACCTGATACGCAAGCCTTGCGTGCGCACAAACCGGTCTATTTCCGAAGTGCAGGTGATTTTGTAGACACGCCTGTGTATCGACGCGACTTACTCAAAAGCGGCAATGAGTTTCACGGTCCTGCGCTCGTGGAAGAGCATGCATCTACCACCGTTGTTCAACCAGGCGACAGCGTCAAAGTTGATCTTTACGGCAATCTTCAAATTTCTATCGGGAGTGACCGCTCATGAGTACAACACAAGTTCAAAAATCCAATGCACAGGCGGTTGACCCTGTGATTGTGGAAATCATCCGTAATGGCTTGTTTGCCGTCACAGAAGAGATGAAAACCAACTTGATGCGCACCGCCTACAACCTGATCATTTATGAGGCACTGGACTTCACGGTTGGCCTTTTCACCAAAGAGGGCGACACCGTGTCCATTGGTTTGGGCTTGCCCATGTTCATTCGCGGCATGTCTGAAACGGTGAAATCAAAGATCCGTCACTTTGGCTATGAAAATATTCATCCTGGCGACATCTTGGTGACGAATGATGCCTACACCACAGGGAGTCACTTGAACCATTTCACGTTCACCATGCCTGTATTTCATGAGGAGGAGCTGATTGGTTTCACCTGCTGTATGGCGCATTGGTTAGATGTGGGCGGAAGCTTGGGACAGATCACCACTGATATTTACTCTGAAGGGATTCAGATTCCTATCGTGAAATACCAATCGGCTGGCAAAGTCAACCAAGACTTGCTGGACATCATTGCCATGAACGTCCGCATGCCTGAACGCGCTTTGGGTGATTTACGCGCTCAAATCACAGCCATCACCACCGGTGAACGTCGATTCTTGGAGTTAGTGCAACGTTACGGAAATCAAGATGTACAAGCGTCCATTCTTCAAATCATGGATGCCTCTGAAGCCCTGGCCCGTCAAAACACCTTATCGATTCCTGATGGCGTGTACGAAGCCGAGTCCTTCATGGATGACGATGGTTTAGAAATCGGCAAACGCATCCCGATTCGCGTCAAGGTCACCGTCAAAGGTGATGAGATGGAAGTGGACTTATCGGATGTGAGCAAACAAGTCAAGGGCTTCTACAACTCTGGATTCACAACGGGTATTGCGTGTGCACAAGTTGCCTACAAGTGCTTGACCACACCGACCGACTATCCCGTGAACGATGGCAGCTTCCGTCCCCTGAAGGTCATCATGCCCATGGGCACGGTCATCAGCGCTGAGCGTCCCTACCCCATGCGTGTGTGGATGACGTTCCCCATGACTGTGATCGACACCATTTTCAAAGCCTTGGCACCAGCCATTCCGCATCGGGCGATTGCGGGCCACCATGCCGATTTGGTGTTCCCCAACATTCACGGCATTTCGCCTGAAGACGGTCGCTTGTTCATTGTGGGCATTGGTCCTCTGGGAGGTGGATGGGGCGCCAAGTCTCGCGAAGACGGCGTCTCTGTGACAGTATGTATCAACGATGGCGACACACACAACAGTCCAACCGAACAACTGGAAGCGAAATATCCCGTTCTGGTTGAGAGTTACAAAATCCGCGAAGACAGCGCGGGTGCGGGCGAGTTCCGTGGTGGCTTAGGTGCAGAGATGGTGGTCCAAGCCTTGTCACCATTTTCTGTGACCACCCGGATTGACCGCATGCACTGCAAGCCTTGGGGCTTAGAAGGTGGCGGAGAAGCTGCGGGTAACGGCATTGCCATCCGTCACAAGGGTGAATGGAGCTCTGATTTGCCAAACGCCAAAATCTTCAACGTTCGTTTAGAACGCGGTGATGCCTACAAGATGCTCTCTGGTGGTGGCGGCGGTTTTGGCAGTCCATTCAAACGTGAGGCCGATGCAGTGGCACATGATGTCCGCGAAGGCTACGTCAGTCGCGAGGCCGCTGAAAAACTCTACGGTGTGGTGTTGGATGACAGCTTTGAAGTGAAGCCATCTGAGACACAACAGTTACGAAGCAAAGCCCTTGTTTGAGTTGCTCGAAATGACAGCATCCCAGCAGCAAGCTGCCTACCTCTCCGGGCTTTGGAACCGGTTGTCGGGGCAGCATGTGGCGCTGGGATGCTCCTGCACGATGAGTGGCATGAGTGTCACGCTCGAAGACTTTGAGCATGACATTGCAGATTACTTATGGGCGGAGAGTGAGCGTTTAGGTCAGACAGATGTCGTGGCCTTTTTACTCGCGCCAGGCGCTATCGCATCTCAAGATCAAGCCATTCGTGGCATCTTGAACCGCTTAGAAGAAGAGGATGTCAGCGAGGCTGTCAGTGACTGGCTACTACCACGCATGACGAAAACCATTGAGTCCTACGCCAAGCTTCATGGACCTGCCCCCGAAGCCCCCTTGTTTGGTGGTTCGTCTTCATGGCGCAAAGGTTACAGAGATTAAGAAGGTGTGAGTTCTAAATTTAACTGGAGACAAACATGATTTCATTGACTAAAAAAATGTTGTCGATTGCATTGCTAACAGCAACGACATTGGTATCCGCTCAGTCTAAATTCCCCGATGGCACGATTAAATTGATCGTGCCATTTGCTGCGGGTGGTGGCGTGGATAACGCCGCCCGTTTGATTGCAAAGCAAATGCAAGCGAATTTGAATGTTTCAATTGTGGTTGAGAACAAGCCTGGTGCCAGTGGAACGATAGGCGCCAAATTTGTTCAAGCGTCAACCCCAGACGGTCAAACATTGCTTTTCTCAGCCTCCACACAAGCATTGACCAAGCTGGTCATTGCTAATCCACCCTACGACCCATTGACAGATTTTTCTTATGTGGCACGTGTGGGAGAAGCGCCGTTGCTGATGGTCATTGCACCGACGTTGCCGCAAACCAAATTGAAAGAGGTCATGGATGCAGCCAAACAAAACCCAGACAAGTGGACGGCTGGTTTACCGGCATTGGGCGCTGCCAGTCATTTGGCGACATTGATGTTTGCTAAGGAAGGCAATCTCAACTTGACCATGACTGCCTACAAAGGCACCGCGCCTGCATTGACCGATGTCGCTGGCGGACATTCACAAATTTTGATTGACTCCATCATTTCGTTGCAATCAATGGCAAAAGCAGGCAAGGTGAAACCCATCATCGTCACTTCTGCCAAACGAAGCTCTGTGATGCCCAACGTACCTACTGCTTCAGAGAGTGGCTATCCAAAATTTGTGACTGAGTCTTGGTATGGCGTTTGGGCGCCCAAAGGCACACCTGATGACCGGGTTCAATTGCTCAATAAGGCGGCTAATGAAGCGGTGCGACAACTCACCAAATCAGGGGCTTTCGAGCAACTGGGCATTGAGCCCGTTGTGGAATCTGTCGACGAATTTAAAAAGTACACCGGCAAGTACATCCACGAAAACGCGGAACTGCTCAAAGGTGCAGGCTTCAAGCCCGAATAAGAAAAGGCCCCATTGAATGGGGCCTTTTTATGGTTTAAGTGGTTGACTTGAACAAAGCCGCCACCACCCGCTTGGGCTTGATGTTGGCCGACTTGCGCAGCGGTTCAGGTGCAGCAGGCTTGGGCGCATCAGCGCTGCGTACCGTGGGCTCGTAGGGTTTGTCAAAGAACGGGTCGTTTTTGATGCGCGGTGCGGGCACGTAGCCCACTTCGCGGCTGCGGCGGTTGTTGTCTTGCTCACGTGGGCGTGACTCGCGTGACAACGCACTGTCACGAGGACGGCTTGATTCGCTGCGTTCGCCACGTGATTCACCGCGCGGCTCACGACGTTCACGCGAACGGTCTTGCTCCACGCTCACGGTTTCTAGGTTGATTTTGGCCTTGAGCAACTTCTCAATGTCGCCCACCAAGCGTTGGTCACTGCCCGACACAAAGCTGATGGCGTGGCCCAAAGCACCGGCGCGGCCTGTGCGGCCAATGCGGTGCACGTAGTCTTCAGCGTTGAAGGGGATGTCAAAGTTGAACACCGCTGGCACGTCTTTGATGTCCAAGCCGCGTGCGGCCACATCGGTACACACCAACAAGTCCACCTCGCCTTGCTTGAAGCCTTCGAGGGCTTTGAGGCGTTCGTCTTGGCTCTTGTCGCCGTGCAAGGCGCTGGTACGGAAACCATCGCGCTCGAGCGAACGGGCCAAGCGAGCGCAGCCGAGTTTGCTGTTGCAAAACACAAAGGCTTGCTTCATGCCATTGGCTTTGATGAGATGGCGCAATGCGTTGTATTTGTCGTCCACGCTGACACTGTAAAACTGCTGCGTGATGGTGGCGGCTGTTTCGTTAGGGCGCGCCACTTCGATGGTGACGGGGTTTTGCAAATAGCTACCGGCCAAGCGCTTGATCTCGGGTGAGAACGTGGCGGAGAACAGCAGGGTGGTACGCGTTTTGGGCAAGTGGCTCAAGATGCGTTGCAGGTCTGGCAAGAAGCCAATGTCCAACATGCGGTCGGCTTCGTCGAGCACCACATATTCGACTTGGTTGAGCACCACGTTCTTGGCTTCGATGTGATCGAGCAAACGGCCGGGCGTGGCCACCAAGACCTCAACGCCTTTTTTCAGCTCGATGGTTTGGGGCTTCATGTCCATGCCGCCAAACACCACGGCGCTTCGCAGGTTGGTGTGCACGGCGTATTGTTTGATTTGCTGGGCCACTTGGTCCGCCAGCTCGCGGGTAGGCAACAGCACCAGTGCGCGCACAGGATGGCGTGCAGGCGAGGTAGAGCTGTTTTCGTGTTTGAGCAAACGTTGCAGCAGTGGCAGCGAGAACGCTGCTGTTTTGCCAGTGCCGGTTTGCGCGGCGCCCATCACGTCTTGGCCCGTCAGAACCACGGGAATGGCCTGGGCTTGGATGGGGGTCATGGATTCGTAGCCCATTTCGGCTACGGCACGTGCCAGCGCGGGGGCCAGCTGCAAATTAGAAAAGGAGGTCGTCATGTCTGGGGCATATTGTCGCATTGTGGGCGACAGGCCCTTAAACCCGTGTTTTGCCGTGTTTTTTGAGCTGAGCGGCCAGCTCGCTGAGGATTTTGTACACGTCACCCGCAGGCGCGTTCCAGCGCTTCACCACCTCACCCTGCGCTTGCACCACTGCCGTGTCGCCACGGGCAGCAGGGCCAGTCAGGGCCTGCTCGGGGCCCATGGCCAGCACGTTGTCCACCGTGCTTTTGAGCAAGGCCTCGGTCAGCGGGCGCATCAGCTCGGGCGGCACGCCTGCGCTGCGCCAGGCGTCTTGCGCAATGCCTTGCAACACCACGGTGAAGTTGCTGCTGAACACGGCGGCTGCGTGGTACAGCGGCTTGTCGGCGCTGGCTATCTCGAAGCAACGCCCGCCAATGGCGGTGAGTGCTGTGTTTAACCACGCAAGCGCAAGTGCATCACCCTCTAGCCCGCAAGGTGTGCCTGCAAACTGGCGCACGCCCGTCTCAGGGGATGCAAAGTTGAGCACAGGATGTGCGCTGGCCACATGGCAGCCCAAGTCTTGGAGGGGCTGCAACACGGCTGCACTTAAAAAGCCGCTGTTGTGAAACACAATGGAGCCCGCCAGCTTGGCCCCCTGCGCATTGGCCAAAGCCTGCGCGGCTGCGCCCACTTGGGCATCGGGCACGCTGAGCAGCCATACATCGGCAGCACGCATCTGGGCCAGCTCGGCCACGGGCTGGCCGGCCCGCACAAACTGCGCGGCGTGTTCGGCGCTGCTGAGGCTGCGCGAATACAGGTCTTGCACCTGCACTTGGGCGTGCCGATGTAACAAGGCCGCGAGGGTTTGACCCACGCGGCCGCAACCGATGACGTTGACTGTCTTCAATTAAGTCTTGGGCAGTGTGACGCCCACTTGGCCTTGGTACTTGCCGCCACGGTCTTTGTAGCTGGTTTCGCACACATCGTCTTTGTCGCTCTCGAAGAACAACACTTGGGCACAGCCCTCGCCTGCGTAAATCTTGGCGGGCAGCGGTGTGGTGTTGGAGAACTCCAAAGTCACATAGCCTTCCCACTCGGGCTCAAACGGCGTGACGTTGACGATGATGCCGCAGCGGGCATAGGTGCTTTTGCCCAAACACACGGTCAACACGTTGCGGGGAATGCGGAAGTACTCCACCGTGCGGGCCAGCGCAAAGCTGTTGGGCGGGATGATGCAGACGTCAGACTCGATGTCCACAAAGCTTTTGGGATCAAAATTTTTCGGGTCCACCACCGTGCTGTAGATGTTGGTGAACACCTTGAACTCGGGCGCGCAGCGAATGTCATAGCCGTAGCTGCTGGTGCCGTAGCTGACGATTTTTTCGCCCGCCGCGTTTTGACGAATTTGGCCGGGTTCGAAGGGTTCGATCATGCCGTGCTGTTCAGCCATGCGGCGGATCCATTTATCGCTCTTGATACTCATCGTTCAACCTTTGATTAGGGTTTGTATTTTAGACACTGTCACCTCGCGGACTATGGACGGTGTCAATACCCTGAACTATCGCATACGATGATTTTTGGTCTAGCAAGGAGACACGATGAAACGCCGCACCCTCTTACAGGCTGCGCCTTGGCTTTTAGGCTTACCCGCCGCCGTTCAAGCACAAGCGCCCTACCCCAACAAAGCCATTCGCTACATCGTGCCCGTCGCCGCAGGGGGTGGCTCGGACATGATTGGTCGCACTTTTTGCGAGCGCTTGGGCAAGGTGTTGAATCAAACCGTGGTGGTGGACAACCAAAGCGGGGGCGGTGGCGTGATTGCCTCACAAACCACAGCCCGATCTGCGCCCGATGGCTACACCCTCATGCAAGGCTACGTGGCCACACACGCCACAGCGCCTGCCACGCGCAAATTGGCTTATGACCCCATCAAAGATTTCACCCCCATCGGCATGATTGGCAGCACGCCCAATGTGCTGGTGGTCAATGCAGCGTTGCCTGTGACCGATGTGAAATCGTTCATCGAATACACCAAGAAAAACATGGGCAAAGTGTCTTATGGCTCAGCAGGTGCGGGCTCGCTCACGCACCTGACTGCCGAGCTGTTCAAAGCCCAAACCAACACCTTCATGGTGCACATTCCTTATCGCGGCATTGCGCCCGCCACGACTGACTTGATTGCAGGACAAACCCAAGCCATGTTCCCAGGCTTGGCCGCAGCACTGCCGCACATTCGCAATGGCCGCTTACGCGCCTTGGCGGTGACGGGCAGCCAACGCCACCCAGCCCTCAAAGACGTGCCCACCATGGAAGAAGCAGGCCTCAAAGGTTTTGATGCACAGCAGTGGTACGGCGTGGTCGGCCCCGCAGGCATGC
>JACCDX011697031.1_pt1 | contig 33911 bp, 30 predicted proteins | sample 7449681 | NCBI WGS metagenome assembly JACCDX01 (sample SAMN15323450, study PRJNA562643) | freshwater metagenome | isolation source: river surface water | place: USA:Blue River Watershed | collected 2017-08-18
GAAATACCAAGTTCAGGTATATGAATTTCTATAATTTTTATAAGTTCAGATGTGATAACTTCTTTAATTCCATCTGGTACATATATTTCATAATATTCTAAAGTTAATTCATTAGATATTTGTAGTAGTTTTGATAAATATTTAAATATATTCATTATATTATTAAATATATATATATATATATATATTATTTATATCAAAATTTATATAAATATATTATAAAATTAGTCTTTTATTACCTCATAAGTAGGAGGAAGAGAACCAATCACAGTTTCCTCTTTCGCGTTCCACCATATTTATATATTAATTGACGATTAATTGATTTACGACGAATATTTTTTGTATTATTATATAATTTTTTAAGTTTATTAAATTTATTTTTATTATATTTCAAACCTTCTATTTTAATTATATTACTTAATGATAATTTTTCTACTGAACTTTCTAATTCTTTAGATAATTTATTTTTATTATGTTTTATTTGATTTTCTTTAAGTTTATGCAAGTATTGTGTATTTTCAATATATGATGGAATTCTGTTAAAATTTATATTTAAAGGTGCTAAATTTACTAATTCTTGAATTCCTCTACATGATATGTAATAATATACACCTGGTCCAAGTTTTTCAAAAATTTTATTAATTGAATATGTGACACGTTCCTTAAATTTATCCATTTTTTTATATTTTGATATATTAAAAAATGATTCTACTTGATAGTCTGTAGGAAGTAAACTATCAGTATAAAGTGTAGATATTTTATTTAAATCAGTAAAACTTGGATTAGGGTCTATAATATTTGTATTAATTACATCTATATACCACTCATTATTATTATCTAAACGCCATAATTCACGGTCAAGAGGAAAACTATATACACCACTTTTAACAGCTGTTAATGTATTTTCATATTCTTCTGATGTAAAATCTAAAAACAGCTGTATAGAAAGTGATGGATAATACATACCCTCTGTATAAATACGAAATGAATTACCTATAATAGGTATTTTTCTAAGCTTTTTAATATTTTTATATGGATATAAAAATATATTTTCATTATCTAATTTTGCAAATTCTCTGATAAATCTATATATTTTATCTAAATTTACAAATTCAGCACATTCAGATATAGTTACTAATGTAATTCCGGGTGGAATACGTTCTCTTTTTTCAAAAGGTATAAAATATTCTATACCATGACCTGAAATAAAAAAGGCGTTTGTATTTATTGTTTTATTAACATTTATATGTAAATTAGATAGTATATTATCCATTTATTATAACACATATTATTATCCAGAAAGTATTTCATAAACTAATTTATGTCAAACCTTGTAAATAGTCAATTATAATATATTAATTTGTTTAATTATATTAAATGTAATACCACGTTCATGTATATAAATATTATTATAAAATTAATCTTCTGTTGCATTCGGAACAGAAATAGGAACTGGAAGAAGAGAACCAATCACAGGTTTCTTCTTTCGCGTTTGACTTCTCAAAACATTAACGTTTAAAGGTCTTAATGTATTTGTTGCTGTTGTTGCTGTTTCTGTTGTATTTAAAGTTTGTTGTAATAGTTTTCCAATTTGAGGACGTTTTCTCTTTACAGGTTCTATTACAGGTGTATTTTCTGGTTTTGCTTCAACTAATTCTGTAAACTTTCCAATTGTAGGACGTTTTTTAATTTTAGCAGGTTCTACAATAGGTTTATCTTCTGGTTTTGCCTCAACTAATTCTGTAGTTTTACCAATTTGAGGACGTTTTCTACGCGTTGTCCTCAAAGCATTTGTTCCAATTATAGTAGGTGCTATCATAGGTAATGGTACATTTATATTTTCTGTTTTTGGTTTTTTAATTAATACCAAAGGAGAAGATTTCCAGATAGATTGAATTGTCTCTGGTAATTTATTTATAGTAACAGTTGATTTTCCTTCTTCTTCTACTAATACACCACTTCTATCAGGTAAAAATACTAATATTAATACATCTGTAAATGCACCTGACATAGGTTTTATAAATTGTATTTCAGGATTAGGTGTATCAATACGTAAATCTATTTGACCAATTGGTTTTCCTGTTTTAGTAACATATTTAGCCATATTTTCTTTAGCAATTACAGATGAATTATAGTCTAATCCTAATTCACTCAAAGATGTTCCTAAAATGGCTGTAAAAGGTAATAATGGTTTATCTTCAGATACATCAGGTACTTTTAGACGGAATGGAGTATCTTCACCAAGAATATCTTCTAAACCTGTTGGGAGTTCTCCTTCAGGAATTACTTCATTTTCAGGAGTTATTTCTCTTGACATTTCCTCATAATATTGTGGTTTTTCAGGTATTTGTCTTGCCCAATCTAAACGAAGTAAATTAGACCATGTTGGTGATGATTCAGGAATAATATATTGGTCTCCTTGACGAACTGGTTCCATAATCCCACTTACTTTAGATATATCACCACGTTTCATTAATTGAGTACGTCTATTAGGAAAACGAACTAATTCATCTATTATACGTTTTGTAAATAAATCAGGTGTTGATACTTCTCTATCACCTAAATCTGTTTTAGACTTAACATGTAATAAACATTTACCTCCATTATCGGTTCCTTTATTATCAGAACTCCAATAACATGTTCCAGAACATGCTTCTTTATTATCAATAATTCTACAATCTTTTCTTAAAAATGTAACAGGTTGTTCCCATTTACTATCATCAGAGTAGAACCAAGATAATAGAGTTGGTGCCAAGAAGATAAATAAACGTTTTCTACGCTCATATTCAGGTAGATCAGTATTAAAAATAATATCATGAATACCTTTTCTGATTTCAGCACCTGCTCTAAAATCAGTTATCCAATTTGATACCATCAAACGAAATTGTTGATATAATTCCTCAAAATCTCCATATGATGATTTTCTTACTAATTCAGGATCAACTCCACATTCTTTAGTAAATTCCTTATTAATATTCCATTCTAATTCATCAATTGTTACTACATTTAATCCTAATGTCTCTAAAGAGGCATCATTTTTAGGAGGTGAACAAGGAATATAAATCCCATTTTGTAATTGTAGCGCAACAATTTTATTTTCAAGACGTGTCTTAACAGCATATTTTATTAAATATCCAGGATATAAAGCAAATAATGGTTCTAACATTTTCTTATAATAATCAACTACATCCTCTAAAGAAGCAGGTGTAAAATCAGACCAATCAAAATGTAATCCTAATTGGATAGGCATATATCCATCATCTACAACTGGTAATGCTACAAGTGTTGAGCGACCTGGTTTAGAAGCAAATGTAAGTGCTACTATATGATTATAACTATCACGAATAACTCCAATAGGATAATAAGTAGATGCTTGAATTGCTTTAGATAATGGGATCATAGCCATGGAGTCAACACCTTCTTGTGATGTATATATTGATCTATATCTACTTTGACAATTATTCATATATTCATCTACACGTTTTTGAACAATTTGAGGCCAATATCTTCGTGAAGCAAAAGACCAACGAACTGTTGTATCGTGTATTTCAAGATCCCCACCATGTGCTGGTTTATTAAATGTATGAATATACAATTCATATTTAGCATATTTATTTTCAGTCTGCCCTATATTACTTAATTCTCTTGAAATAAATATAAAATCTGAGTTTTTATGTCTATCCAATGAAACACCAAAATTAGGGCATTTTATATCAATTTCTCCTTCACTATTTTTCTCCATTATAATTAGTTGAATTCCTCTTGCTGTAAATAGACCTGGTTCTGCCAATAATGGCTGAATATGACGTAAATCTTTTCTTTGCATAGGATCACGAATAAATCTTACAAATCTCTTATAAGCATTATACACTCTCATTATAGATAATTGATTTGTTGAATTCACATCAACAATTAATTCTTTACTTGCCCATGCTCTTAGTTCTTGATCTGTTTTAGGCATTGCTGTAGTATCAGATGGATTATAGAATTCTAATACCAAATTACCAAAATGAGAATATAGAAATACACGAGGTGAAACTACTTCTAAAATACGCTCCCTTACTTCATTAATAGAATTCTTATATATAATAGGTGCTAATACTCCAAATAATGATTCATTTACAGTATTTTCTGTACCAACGCGAATAAATCCTTGTGCATTAGGTAATAATTTAAGACTAATTCCAATTCTCTTTACTATATTATTACCAGCATCTTGTGCGAAAAATGTATTATAATCTTTAGAAGGTATCGCAAATATACCAGGATCTGGTACTTTATTTGATTCTAATATATAGCGTTTATAAATAGTTTCAAATATAACCTGATATTCAATAGCTGTTTCATCTTTTACAAGTAAATCTTCTAATTCTTCTTCCTCAATCTCTTCAGAGATTTGTGTGGCATTTATATTAGTTAAATCTCTTTCTTCTAAATTAGCACGTATATGAGCAAATTCACTATCACCAATGCGTAATGTTTTAGGTTTTAAGAAACAACAAGGGAGGCCAAAGTTTTCAGGATGCGATGATTTAAAGGCAAAATCAATCTGTGTATGAGGTTTATTTGAATTCTTTTTATCTTTACGTTTAATAACAGTATATCCTATTTGTGGTTGTTTCTTATTTGTAATTAGTTTTCCTTTACAGAAAGGACATGTATTTGGTGGTTTAGGATTACCATCTCTATCCTTAGTTGCCTCTAAATCTTTAGGACGAACCATTATTTCATCATATAAACAATAATATTTAGGGCAAAAATAATAATTAATTACATCACCACTTGAACCATATCGCATAAGAGTATATGTTTCTTCAGTTCCTAATGGTTGTATAGGATCTGATTTACCATCAAGTGGATATACAATAAAAAATATATTATCATTTTCATATATTTCTCGCATTCTATCATATTGTTCTTTTGTGAGAACAGCAGGTTGTCTATCATCAACATCTTGACATTTACGACTATATAGTTTTTTAGGGTCATCTGGTTTAAAATCAAATAAACGCGGGTCAATTTCTTGTAATTTTTTAAGAAACCAACTGGATGGATTTATTAATTTATCTTCAGTATCATCATTTGTACGCAATGGTCTTACTGGTCCTTCATTTTCTTCATTTTCATTAAAGTTTTGTTCCACTATATTATTTACATCAGGTATCTCTTTAATTGCGGCAGTTGGTATCACTCCTATAGTTGGTTTTTTACGTGTAACCTGTTTATCTAATTCAGATTTAGGTGTTGTTAATTCAGTTATAGGGTTGGGCGCATTTTCAGGTTCAACTTCTTGTCCATCAGAAATATTCATAGGATTTATCATCAAATCCATTAAATAGTCAGGAATAGCATTAGCATTAACTGCTTCATTTTCAGGTGTTAATTGATTTTGAACTGATGCGTTAATTGCTGTAGGACCTTCTTCCTGTTGTATTTCATCTTCTTTTCTAATTACATTAGTTGTATATGGGGCTAATTCTTCTGTTGTTAAACCTTCATCTGCTATTTCTTGTTGTTCTAATTCATAAGAAACAGTTGATAATGTATTACCTAATTGTTGAGTACCTAAGAATATTTCATCTTCTTCCATAAATAATACAGATAATAACGAATATAATCTTATATAAGTTTCATAACTATCAATGCGATTTACTTGAAAATAATATGAAGGATGTTGAGAATAAATATGAATATCAATACCTGGATTAAATGTTTCCATAAATTCACCCTCTTCAGGAACAGTTACTGTAAATGTTCCTTGTTGTTCAAACCATTTTGAAACAGTAGCAGTTGCTTCAGCTCTTGATATTTGAAATTCTGATTGAAGTGCATTAACCATATCAGGACCAGATGTTTCACCATCTAACATTTTAGAGGTTGAATACTGTGTTAAAAAAGCAAATTGGCTATTTTCTGTAGCATATTGATTTACAGCCTTATAACGTAGTGATAATATAGGTGTCTGATTTGGTAATGCCTTAATTTGTTGGAAAACAGATTGAAATAATGGTAAACGCTGTAGAAGTCTTGCTTTTGTAAACTTTTTGGCTTTAATATCAGTTTTTAATGTAAATACAGTAGCAATTTCACCAATTTTAAAATTAGATGCTTCATGAGGTAAATCTGTAAAAATTTCATCAAGTATTGAGGAAAAGTTTTTAAAATCAAGAATAGGGTCTAATTTATTAACATTTTTAGGAGGTTGTAGTAATAAATCAATAATACCGCTATTAAGAATACGAACTGTACCATAAATAGGAGGTGTAATACCAATTGCTGGACGATGAATATATTTGAAATACATATAATCTGAACCAGGTGAAGGAGTTGTTTCTTTTCCCCAAGTATCAAGAACACGTGGATCACTTAATGTTGGAATTGGTAGAATTCCTTTTACATGAAGTTTAGAAACAGCCGACCCTTCAGCAGGTAATAAACGTAAAAATGGGCGAAGTTCAGTAACTGGAGTTCTATAAAATAAATAACCAGCTCCTTCAAATCCTGGTACTGGTTTATCCCATACTAATCGCATTTGACGTATTCCTGTCACCTTTATACGAGGTATTTCATAACTACTCTCAATAAAATCATTAATTATATCTAATGTTCCACTACGTTGTGTAATAAATGTTTTAATTTTTTTGGAAAACTGTATATCATCATTATCCGCTTCATAAGGTCCATTTATAGGAACTGCTGGGAAATATGGTGCAAACTTTTTATTCCAATCTTCTTCCCCAATAGGTCGTAATCCTTCATATTCCCTTAGTAAGTGATACAGTGTAAATACATGAAAAACAGGCATTTTTCCATCACGTGGTTTTAAGAAAACAGTTTCTATATTACTTCGTCCTCGACTTTCAAAATTAGGACTTGAATATGAACCATCTGATGTCACAAAACGCATATCAGATTTTGTTAATGTTTTACGAGGATTTGCTAACATAAATGTTTTACGTAAATCTTTTACACCACTTGGAAACCATAAATAATCTGCTGCAAAATATAGAGTACTTAAAGAAGGTATATCATCAGAATATGCTTCTTCACCAATTGGAACACCTAAAAATACAAACTTTGGAATAAAATGTGGATCAGTGCTATAATGAGCGCATATCATACGCTTAATATCTTCAATTGTATCAAACGGGTATACTTTATCAAACTCTATTGTTTCATAATCATCTCGGCCTTTCCATATAATACATTTAACCGGAGGAATATCCTCACGGAGACTTGTTAATACAGTTGGATAAAGTATTTGTTCTATATCCGACATACCTATGCGCTTTTTAGAAAATTATAGGTCTATCCTTTATACGGTATAAGTTGAGAATTTTGTTATTAATTTATTTACGATATTTTCTTATTTTTCTTGTATGTTTTCTATGTTTTTTATGTTTTCTCTTACCACCTTCCATATTTTCATTATTAGCGTTGTAATTATTATGAGTATTATTGTTATTATTCATATTATTATTTTTATTATAAAAATTATTGGGTAAAAGACTTGTACCAAACATATCTTCACTCCAATTTTTAGAATAATCATAAAGAATATCTATCTTTTTATTTAATTCACTTACAGCCTCTCTAAGATATTTGGCTCTTTCCTGTCCATACATTGACTGTGATTTTTGATTTAATGGCATATCAATATCCAACGATTTCTTGATATAATCAATTGCTTTTTCTTCATAGGAATTATCCATAATATGTGTACCACCCTTCATTTCTAACTATATTTTTCTAAATTATTGTATTGGTATACATTTATTTCTTTTCAGTTATAGTTCCAATTTGGAAATTAGTTCCATCTTTATTTGGATCATAACGTGGCGAATCTGTTATATGTACCCCACAATAACGAACAGGATGTGCTGAGAAATCTGTATACGAATATAGATTATTTGCTTCAGCCTCTTTAAGGAGCCATCCAAAATTGTTCCAAAAATCAGGACCATGACCAACACTTTCCGTACAAACATGTGCTAATTCATGAAGTGCTACAAATGTCATAACATTTTCATTTACTAATGTTTCATCTGGACCATCACGTTGTCGTAAACATAAATGAACTGATTCACCTTTATTTACAGAATAAGATGTATGTTGTGCATCAGGAGTTGACTCGAAAAATCGTTCGGGATCTGCCCTAAAATTACGTATCATTTGCTTAACTTGTGGCTTATCTGGATATTTAGTCTCCAATATTGAACATAATTTTAAAATACGAATACGAAGTTTTGCCATTAAATCAGCGGCCTGTTGCTTGTCAGGCATATCACGAACTTTGTATTGTTTTCCATCAATTGTAGATGTTACATATGTAGTTGGATAATTCCCTCCTCCAATAATTGAACGAAATACTTGTGTGGCTGTATCAAGAATACTCATTCTGCTATTGTCTTTTAACAATTAAACAATTTATTTTATATAAATTATTTAATAGTTATTTTTATATAAAAATTATAATATTTATAGTATTAAATCAATTTAAATTAAATGAATTTAAGCACCAATTTCAAGAGGGCGGTGACTGATATCAGGGCTGATAGTTGATTGATTGAAAATACTAACAGGCATCTGAGGATTTGGGGGTTCAGAACGGATCTGTAGATTAGCATTACGTAGACTTTGTCCAACAGTATTTACACCAATGAGAGCACCTGCGCTAAGGAAGTTCTTACCCTTTAGAGAACCAGGTCCCATAGGATTTTGTTCAGCCCAAATACTATTCATATCCTTAGGGAGAAGCTCACTTGGAGTAAGTTGATCACGAGGATAACAACCAGCAGGAGCTTCAGCAGAACCAAAGCTTGCCGGACCTTCATATGCGCTTAGATCAGCAAAACCCTCCTTCTTAGGCTGAGCTTTGTAGCTATTACCAGCGGCACCAGCAGATTGAGGATTACCAGGTGCTACAGCATTAACAGAACCAGCATGGGCGTTTTGCATCATTTGAGGAGCACCAGGAGAAGCACCAGGAGCAGGACCTTGTTTATAATTAGGGTTATTCATCTTAGGACTGTCAAAGCCTTCACGATAACCAAATAGACCGAAAAATGAAGGATCATATTGATAAACTACAAAGAGGATTACAACAAGGATTAGGGCGATAACGACTACGTTCTTCATTTCAGTACCTGTCATTACTTTCTATAAAAGTATGAGGGAGTAAATTATGCCGAACATATCATTTTAAAATTATAACTGAACTTCGCTATCCGTATCGGAATATTCTGAATTACTATCAGACTCCGAATCAGTATCTATATCGGAAATATCTTCACCGTATTTCTCATAATATCTTGAAAGCATACGTTCTGCCTTGTAAATTGCTAATCTTGCTTTTAGTCTGGCTTCTTTTACTAATTGCTTATCATAATGCCTTGCTGGATTATTTACTTTTAAATCGGTTTCCGTAATGTCTTTATCAACTGGAATATTATCAATATCAAGTTCTTCCAAATCAGTTGTTTTTTTGTTGGTTAAATCCGGAATTGTATTATCTGTTTCCTCAAAATCCGGAATATTAATTACTATTTGCTCCGTAGAAAAGCTCCAATTTACTATAAAATTACCTTGGCTAATTTGAATATTACTTGGTGTAAATGTTACTAAATAAGGTGGTTCAATAAACTCTGAATTTCCTGTTAAAGTATGTTTGGCAATTTTATTAATATTTTCAATTGTATACGGTTTAGCAAAATGTTTACTTGATGCTTTTAGGAAATCACTTATAAAATTATTCCACCAGTCTACACTTCCAAGAATAGATTGTTGTAAAGTCTGAAGAGATACTGGAATTGAATTATCCTCCTCCGTATATGTTAATTTAGACTCCGTCTCTGAAAATACAATATTAAAAATATACGATACCTCTTGATTACCTGTCACTGGATTTACCTTTTTGGAGTAATTTGGTGTTTTAAATGTAGGCATATTATCTCTGACAACAGCGCTTAGAAGAGAGATGTTAATTTCACCACATTAACCAAATTAATCCATCATAATGCCCATAGACCGGACAAAGGATAAAGATAGATTTGCTATTATGTTAAAATCATGGATAGATCAATTTGCTCACACACTTTCAAGTACAGATACAAAAAATCATATACAAATGCTTGTTATTGAACCATTTTTACAATATATTTTACAACGTTCATTTCCTTATATGATACTTACTATTTGTCTTTTTGCTGGAATATTACTGTTTGTTATATTAACATTTGTTCTATTATTGTTAAATCGTAATAAAACAAGTATTTGTCCATTTTGTGATAAATCATTTTAAGATTTAAGAAGTGTGTCATTAAAACTAAAAAGATGACTATTAGGAATAATAGAAAGAGATGTCAGGTGATTCCGGACTTATATCTAATTTTGTGAGAAACTGGGTACATTACGATAATTTAGCATCTTCATTTTATAAACAATCTATGGGAGCCAGAAAAGTACGTGATGAATATGAAACTAAAATTATTGAATATTTACGACAAACACGAATGGAAAATGCTATAATTCAGACTAATAATGGGCGTATTTCAATGTATGATGAAAAGAAACCCAATCAACTTTCTCTCATAAAAATACGTGAACTACTTCATGCTTTTTATAGATCACGTGGTGGAAAAGATGAAACTAATGATATTATGACTTTTATTAGTGGTAATCGTGGTTATGAAATGAAAACTTGTTTACGCAAAAGTCATTTTCCTGCCACACAAGCTCCACCCCCGCCACCTCCACCTCCACAATTAATGTAATCCGTTTCACTCAGACCAAGACTTTTCACTAAAAGGATTTACAGGAATTTGTCCAATATTTGCTTTATAATCCAGAACTTTCTTTTCAAATGCTAATACACCAGGAGTTAAATCGCCAGGATTTGCCATAATATTCTTCATATCTGCCTCGCTTTCTAATGGCTTAGTACCATAACAATTTACTCCAAAACGTAGTTCAGGATTATCAAAATATCCACCATTAATTCCAGGTGTTCCACATGCCATTCTCTGATCTTCTGGACCTTGTTGTAATAAATTAAATGTAGTTTCCTGTGTAGGATATACAGCGGCTTGTCCTTTTACCCATCCATAATTACACCAATCAGCACCATCACTATATGCCTGCTTTACTTGATCATATGTGGCTAATTCAGCACCAAATGCTTTACATAATGGCTCGGCATCAGAATAAGTATATTTATTTTCGGCAATATTAAAAACTTGTTTTTTACCAGGAATTAATTTACTTGTAATCTCTTGTCCTGGAATAAAATCAGGAGGCATACTTGGCATTTCAGGAGCAGGTTTAACAGGACCAGCTGTTGCACCTTGAAGTTTACTCCATAAAACATTTATAGAATTATTAATTTCATTTTTAAATACAATTACTAATACAAGAATAACTATTAATATACCAAGCCCTATAATAATAGGAATAGATATAAATGGAAATGGTGTTGTATTTTTAGTTGCATTAAATGTATCCATAATAGGTTCTTTTATATCATTAACTGTATTACTTATAGCATTGGACATAGTATTTCCAGCATTTCTGATATTATTTGTTAAAAACGAGTTAATGCGTTCCAAACCTGTATTATTAATAGTATTCTGGTTCATTCTATTAGTTATTAGTATTGAAACTTCCAATAATTTAAATATGATAATATCATAATTTTATTATTTTATTATTATATTATCATAATATGACTAAAAGTGTAAGTATAATTATAATTTAAAATTAAGTATATTTTTTAAACACCATCTTCAACCGTACGATTACCTCCACGCATATTAATGTAATTACGTTGTTGAGGAGTTGTACATACACAGCCTACATCAGATGAATATGATGCGGAACAGCATTCAGGTTTAGATTGATTGTTCTTAAAAATGAAAAGATGATCAGGACCGGGTTTAAACTCAGGACCCAAAAGGGGTTCATTAGGATCAGTATAGCGCCATGAACTTACACCATTATCAGGAGTAAGACGGACATCGTCAAAAGCACCAATAGGCTGATATGCTTGTTTAGCACCACCTGCATTTTCCAAAAAGTATCCCATAAATCCCTCACTTGTAGTACTACGAGCGGAATATACCATTAGTAAATTAGCGATTAGCAATAATACTAATCCAGTGATAAGAAAACCTGTTTTCATTCTACTTATTACACTTTAGATTATCTGTATAACCGGAGCCTCTCAGCTACATATGAATATGTCTGATGTATTGAATTATAGCCAATATCCGTAAAGTCTCGAATGACCTTTTCAGATTTTGTAATATTATCCCAAATAATAATTTCACCTTTGCTTGTTATTAATGTTTTACCCTTTAATGTTTTATTACCAGGATTTATTGTACTTATTCCCTTAATCCATATATTATTGTCTTTATCCCATTCATATAATTCAGTATGCCAACCTGATTTATTATTCATATCTATATCTACATTCTCTACATACGCATCAACTACACCCAAAATAAATTGTTCTTGACCATATCTATCAATAACCTTTTCAGTTGTCTTTTTATATTGAATTTCTTTTAATGATATATAACCTTTCATAGTTTTTATTAATGTATCTTCACTTAGTAATGGTGTATTATTAAATCGTGATAATCCATCTTTCCATTTCATATAATTAGATGAATTGTTTAATGTTTTCAAAATTATATAATTCCATCCATATTGCCCCTTTAAGTCCTCATCAGGTATTTCTTCCCAATCTCTAAAAAATATGACACGATTTTTGGTGGATTTTTCTACTAATTCAGGGGCATAAATAGGAATTTTATTAGTAGTTGTATTAAAACAATATAATATAGATGATGTTTGTTCTGTTTTAATAGATCTTTTATCTTCAGCAACTAATTTCCAGTCTTTATCTTCTGTTTCAACAACATGTGTACCAGATACAAATATCCCTTTTAGATTATATAATTTAATATCATTTCCTTCCATACGAATAACGGCAGTAACTTTACCACAATTATGAGCGAGTTCATCACCCAATTTTACTTGAGAAACTGATACTAATTTATTAGATCCATCTTCAGCTTTAACAAATATTTTAGTGCTTTTTCCAAAACAAAAGCCTTGTTTCATACTTACAGCTTTATCAACTGAACCTGATATAACCATTATCATTCCAAGAATTGTTGCTATAATTGCCCCCAATACTGATAAAATTAATGGAATAAATGGGAATAATATGAAAATTAAAATAATTATAATTGCGAGCATAATTCCGCAAATAATTAGAATAACTTTTATAATAAACTGTATAGTATTAATCATTCCACGAAACATAGTTAAACCTTGATATAACATACTCATCATAACAGCATTAGCACGTCTAACTGCCATACGTAAATATTGGACAATACGTCCCATTTCATAAATAGATGCTGTAAAGCGCCTAAAAAATGGTTGCATAAATCCAAGAAATGCATCATACATTGCTTTGGCAATATTTCGTAATGTACCTAACATATTCATAGCATCTCCAGCAATAGCAGTGTGTTTGCTAAAAACTGCTTGAAATGGTGAAAATGCCAATTCTATAAACTTTTCCACATATGATTTCATACAAAATGTAAAATTATCTGAAGCAAATTGTGATGATGAACGCGGATCATCTTTTGGTTTAAAAAACATACCCGCTGCCATAACTGGAAATTCACATCGTCTTTTATTCCAATTTCTTAAAACACTACTTTTTTCAATCGTTGATATTGATATACCCAGTAATATTAATAATCCTAATGTTATTAACATGAATGGCCATTTGGCATCCATCTCCCTTTTAAATTGTGAGATAAGACATATATCAATTATTTACTCAGTTATTTTACCTGTTTCTAATTGTTTTGTATAATAGTTTTCAGAATCCGGAGAACATAATTCCATATAATCCCTTATAATTAATCCATTCTCCAATTCAATTTGAGAATTTGGAACAACTACAAATGATATCATTTTTTCAGGTTTCTCCAAATGTATTACATTGTTTTCTTGTCCAAAACGGATCCATTTATTCTTTTCCTTATTCCAATATAATGTTGATGGTGTTATATAAACATCTTTTTCTAATTGTACTATATTACATATAGCATTTACTTCACGATATACTATACCAACTACTTTACTACCAAGCGATAAATCATCACCTATCTTTATGTCTTTAGCTGCTTTAAGTTCTCCAGATGATAATCTAATATTAGTTAAAGGTTGGACACAAGAACAATATTCTGGTATATTTTGGTTTAATGATTTTTCTGATGAATTATATTTAATTCCATTTATTACACTTTGAATATATGTCATTGTATAATCATCTGCTTCAGATGTTTCATCGTAATCTAAAAATATATAATCATTAATTGGAATTTTATTATCATTTGTATTTAAACAATATAATGGTTCATCAGAAGTCCATCTCCCTGCTTTTATCGCATTAGGATGTTTTCCTGCTTTTATCCATTTATTATTATAATTCACATAATGATTTGTACTTACACGAATATTATCAAGTATAACCATAGGTTGACCCTTTGAATAAAAACGGAATAATCCTGTTACACGTGAATTAGTTGGTAATAATACATCGCCTATTTGAATATCCTTAATTGGAATTGTTCCTTTATCTTTAATATTTAATAATGTTTCTGCTGGAAAACAAAATGTATCTAAAAATGAAAATAAAAATGTATTTGTAAAGGTTGTCATTCCTGTAATTCCTGACATTCCCATATACATCACTGAAAATAATATAGCATACATTCGTCCAAATAACATTTTAATACGAATTGCTGATAAACGTAAATTAAAGAAAAATGTTGAAATACGTTCTGTAAATTCCTGAAATATTACATTAATTCCTCCTCCAAGTGTTGCTACTGTATTTCGTAATGAACCAATTGAACCAAATATAGTTTGTAATAATCCTGTGAAATCTCCTAATATTCCTCCAAATGAACTAAAATAAGAATTTGCATGTGTTTGAAATGTTTTTCCCATACAAAAGTTAAAATTTTCAGATGTATTGTATCCAAATAATGACGCAAATGGCATTACTGTTGGACTACATCTATATTCAGACCAATTTTTCTTAATATGGCTTATATTTGCTACATTTCCTATAGTATATACTCCTACAAATACAATAATTGTTAATATAATTATAAACATTAAAGCATTTGAAAAATTCCATAATTGTTGTTCGGCTTCCGCCATCTTCCTATTTTTCAGAAGACAACCTTCTATTTTAATTTTATTTCTCAATAATATTTCGTAATTATTAAGAAATAATTTATATATATTTTAAAATATTAAATATTATTTATTTGGAACGTTCTTTCTCTTTTAATTCATAATTAGCACGAACCCAATCACGATCTCTTTCAAAAATCTTACTGGCATCTGGAGCAGTACGTGTTGAATATTTAGCAACGGCATCAAGTTTTCTAAAAACTGATAATGAACCATACACCTTTATAGCCTTCTTTAGAGCCTTTTGACGTGTTGCATCAGATAAACGATATGAATAACCATAACGAATTAGTTCCCCTTTCCGGAGAGAACCTATACCTTCTTCACCTTCTCTTGGACCTTTTCCTGGTAAACCACGATTTCTTATACAGCCAGGTGGAACATATGTTGAATTCTTCTTAGGACGTACTGTATATAATTTACCTTTACGTCTTACAGTAAATCCTTCACGTTTCACTGTATTTTTAAACTTACGCGTATATCCTTTACGCATTATAAATCCTTTAGGACATTCGTCTTTTGATGCCATTTCTATTTCTATTTATATTCAATTATATATTATATATTATATATTATATAGTATATAGTATATTTATAATATAATTAAATTATATTTATTCGACATTATTAATTCTATCAAAAGTATCTGTTTGGACGTATGGATATTCATGAAAACTTTTCTGTATATAATCTTTGTAAGGGATTGTATCAGGAATACTATTTTCACTAAAATACTTTTTAATCCATTCTAATGTTAATCTAATTGGTTCGCGTGATTGTTCTGGAAAAATAGATAGATCAGGATTTTCTGTATTATTTGGGTTTTGTGTTTTAATAGCAATTATATATACATTATTAATATTCTTAAGATATGTATTAATTAAATTATTATTTTGGGCGTTTTCTGTTCCATCTTGCCCTGAAAATACAATATTTTTATATAAACTATGTTTTGTATCTAATACTCTTTTTCTAAAATCACTATCTATTTCTGGTAATTCTTCCTCATTAATTGTATCATCCCAATAATCAGAATTATCTGAATCATAATCGTACATCATTTATTTCTATATTTCTATATTAAATTATAATTGTTTATATTTGTTTATATTATAATAGAATGGATACTTTTACTAAGTTATTCTGGTTTTTTTCATTACTTTTTGTAATTTTATCTGGATATTTATTATGTTGCACTAAAAAGACTAATGTATTTTATATTCAAATAGCCTCTGGATTTGGTATATTTGCTACAAGTAAAATTGGACGTAAATTTTTAGGTTTAGAATAATCTATTTAGCAATCATTCCATATATAATTAATAAACTACCAATTATTCCTATAGTTACTCCAAGAGATTGTGTATCTAATTCTGTAAAGTTCTCAATTGTTGTTGGGGTAGTTACTGGTTTAGGAACAGGTGGGTCATATTTAGTATCAGCTATAGCCTGTGATGACATCATAGTCAATTGAGCATTTGTGGCATTTAGTTGTTGTTTGGTTGGGTTATTTCCTCCGGAACCAATGGGAAGTGGAGAAACTTGTTTTGATCTTATATGATGTTTATCCATTTTCTATTTGTGTGTGCTGATATAAAAACCTTTTTATATATATTCATTCAGAACTGATAAATGTCTAATACACCCCCTAATAAAGGACCTCCTCAAGAAGAACGCAAAAGTATTATTGAAGCAACACGTGAAGCTGAAAATAGAGCTCTTGATTTTGACCCCGCTGTTAGAGCAAAATATGTTAGAAGTATGATACAAAATATTGCTCTTTGGGTATCTCAAGGTGATTCTGAACAAGTAATTATGGAACGTATTCCAGATTTTGCTGAACAATATCCACACTTATTTAAAGCAGTTATTAATCGTGAAGACCTATCACCTATTCAAAATATGCTTATTATGCTTGATAAAATGGCTGAAGGTGCAGTTTCACAGCATCAAGCATCTGTTGTTATTGGTAAACGACTTGCTGACCGTTATATAACTCCTCAATTGCGCGGGAATGGCTCAAATAAATAGGTACCTTAAATTGTTTACACCATTCATAGCTTGATAGTCTATTCTTTTCAAAATATTCTTTTATAATTTTACTATCATTTGTTTCAATAATAGCAAATACTTTTTCAAGATATTCAATTTGTTTCTTGAATGATGTATTCCTTAAATTATTTATTGTTTCCTTAAATGTTTCTGGATATTCAAATGTATCTGAAAATAATTGTTTTCTTTCTATTCCCATTTCTGCTTCATTTATCCATAAACGAAAATAATCAAGTGTTGTTTCAGATATTCCTGTAAAATCTTTACCAATAAAATAATGTTCTGGATTACATGGGCGACTTGTTGCTGGTTTATATAAAGTCCATGATGAAAAATGACATGATAATAAATAAATTAAATCCTGTGTAGATTTCCTATAAAAGTCAAATATCTTCATTACAAATAATCCACCCTTCTTTAAAACCTCTAAACCAATTCTTGATGAAGATAATAATAGTGGAAATATCATATCTTCTTGTTTTGTATAATCAACTGAAAAGTCAAATCCACCATCAGATGTAAATATTAGGGATTTATTCTTTTGTTGTATAATATATTCTTCTTGATTTTCAGGCTTTAAAATATCACCTGTTCCATCATGACCGTAAATTATTTTAATATTTCTATGTTTCTGTAGAAATTGTGTAGCACGTTTCCATCCTGGTACATTTGTTTGTTTTGAACGTAATGTCATAGCTAATGATGAATGAATTGGTTTTCTATATGTTGTAGAACGATCATATATTGCCTCCACAAAACCACCTGGTCCCTCACAAATATGTGATGTTTTAATTGTTTCATTTTTAATATTATCAAAAAAACTAACTAAATCTAAGATTTCTAACATCTTAAAATATGAACGACTTAGCGGTTTTAATAAACATATTGACTCTGGAAAATCATTATATTTTTTTTGTGTAAAAATTAATTCATATGGATTTACAATTTTCTTATAATATTCCCAGTTTTTATCATTTGTTAAATGCTTTTCATAATTATTTATTTTATCCCTATATTCATGTAATATATCCTCTTGAGACTTCTCTTTTTCTACTTTTTCTTCTACTTTATTATTTTTAACTTCTATACATAATAGATCGCTTATATTTAAAACATTACGTTTATATAGCCTAAACTGATGCCAAGGGGCGTTAGTCTCCATATTATTATATCACATTTAGCCTTTAATACCATAATAAAAAATAATATATTATATTAACTGTATTAATTATTTATATTATTTACTATATTTATTAATTATTAATTGATTACTCAATAATATCAATCTCAATATCAGGCTCTTCCAATGCTTCTCTTGTAGGAGGTAATACCATATTCATCTGGAATTGTGCTGATGAGCATGGGTCAGCAATCTGGAAACCATCGCTAATCAGACCACTAATATCACCCTCTTCTTCTTGTTGATCATCATCTCTAATATCAACATCCTTCAAGAGTTCAGGTAACATCTGATCATCAAGTAATACCTGTGAGAATGATGTACCACCACGAATAGGTTGACCCATCATAATATTCGCTGATACACCTGTAACAGGATCAACCTCACCAAATAATGCAGCCTTTAGCAAGATCTTCTCTGTTTCCTCAAATGATGCTTTCGCAAGTGTTCCAATATCATTTTTATTAATACCATTACGATCAATTGACATCATCTTACCAAAACGTGTAATTACATCACATAGTAGACACAAGTGGCGATAATTCACACCTACACTCTCGAATAGACCCTGGATTTCATTGAATAAGATAGCACGCGCTGCTTCAACACCAAGAATATCAAATACATCATGCATATTTGTTGTATATAGTTTTGTTCCATCTACCATTGGATGGTTCATTACCTTTATGAAATTAGATCCATCTGTATCCAGAATGTATTGTTCTACTGGCTCATATTTACCATTCTGAATTTCAACCATCTGTTTGTCATTACGGAATGTTACCGCTTTAATACCTGGTAGACCACGAATTACAATACTGTTTAGTAATTTATTCTGGAACTTCTTAAGATTTGTAAACTCATCCAGTTGTGAAGCAGTATCCTTATCCTTCTGCTCCTTATTAGGCAAACGAATACGCATTACTAATTTATCTGAATTATAATCACTATAGACTACATTAATATCATTATTAAACTGTGTTTTGATTACAAAGGTTATATCTTGGATTGAAATGTTGCGATTAAACATCTCTTCACGATTTAGTTCCAAACGTAAGACCCATTTAGACCATAGTTCTTGACTTGAAACTCCCTCATCTTCTAATAGACCTTGTTCAAACATCTTGTAGAACTCCATTAACATTTTATCTTCATCAATTACTGTAGATATATCAGACGCATCCCAATAAATTGCTACTTTCTCAGTAATATTACGTAACACAGTTAGTTCTAAATCTTGTACTACTTCACGCGCCTTATCCTTTGAATTGCGGTATTCTGGTTTTAGATAGATTGTAAGTGATGAAGCCTTGGGATTTTGTGTTACCTTCAGAAGTTCTCTTAGACGTGGTACACCTCGAGTTACAGCAGATTTACTTGCTACACCAGCTTGGTGGAAAGTGTTGAGTGTATTATGTACTAATACATTACAATCTACCATAAAACTATCATTACCAGGAACAGTAAAGTCATACACATATTCTTTGGGATCTTCATGGTAAATTAGATCCACAATTTCATCCCAAATTACATCCGCATTTAACGCAGACTTTAGAATTGACATATTTTCATTTACTTTATCTTTTACATCCTCATCAACATTTACAACCATCATTTCTTCAAAGTCTTGGATATATTGTTCTAAAGTTCTGCGTCCAATGGATTCTTTTTTAACCCAGCGACCATAAGTTCTACTTTGAGCAGGCATTCTCAGGAGCTTACCAGTTTCAGCAATAACCTCTCCAAGAGCAGGAATTTTATCAATTAATTCCTGTGAAGAATGTTTATCATCACGTTCATTATACTCAATAATTGTGTCAAGTCCAGCTGCCTTCTCAGATAAACAGAAACCAATCTTCTCTTTATAGAGTTTAGCAAACTTCTTTAGAATTAAGGTAGTATACATTACTTTATCAGGAATGCGAATAGATTGTTCTGATGATAGAGAACTGTAAATACCATGATAAGCAAGTAAAGCTGTAATTTGTTCAATTAGTTTTTTAGAACGTGATCCAGCTCTGATCATTTGTCTTTCTACACTTACATTACCATCACCATCAAAGTATCCTCCAATTACTCCAGCAATGAACTCTTTATTTGAATGGAATACTAATGAACCTACTTCTTTTTCATATGAACCTGTCTTAAAAGTATTTAACAGGAAATCTTTGAGATCTTTTGATTTAATAATATTATCCTTACCTGGTCCAAACTTACCTGTATAGTTTCTTGTTGAGAAATCCCAATCATATTCATCTGAAATATTTTTAAGTTTTTCCTCAACTACTTGATGTATCTTAGTAATTCTTATATTATTTCCATTAAATGAACCATCTGCAAGATAAATACCACATAGCCAACCAAATTCTTTATTTAGTTTAAATGTTGTATCACCTTGTTTATATTCTGTTACAGGATTAGGTACTTCAGGAATACTACGAGCAATTGGGATACGCATACCTGTTTTAAGTTCAGAACCAAGAATAGGCTCAATACCTTTTTTAGTGCGTTTTAGGAATGAATGAGAAAGTGTAGCGGTTGTTCTTCTTCCTGATTTTGTTACAACTTCTACAAGGCCACCATTAGCAGGATGACGACTAATTTCACTAATTCGCTTCCAAGATGTCTTCTCATCATTACTCACACCCACAATATAATAGTCATCTTCAAGAGGAAGTACTACACTATCTGTAGCAATTTCTGTAATTTTTTCTTTATTTGCTTCCAAAATAGGATCAATGAAATCCTTAATTGACCCATAAAATCTCAGATTTTTTCCATTTGTAATACAAATTACAGTAGAACCAACACTGCTCATCTGCGTGGCAGGCTCGCCAATTGACTGTGCCGCAACAATACCAACCTGTTCACCAGGTTGTACCCAAGCCTTCATGTGATTTACAAGAATGATTTCCATCAGCATATCAAAGGCTGCCTTAGTAAAACGTTCTTTTACAATTAATTTATGAGGAGCCAGATGGAAACGGAGTAGAGCACACCAAATCTTGTGATAAGGTTGTGTACGCTGAATAATCTTATTAATACCATTAATTACATAAGCAGGTGTTAAATCAGTCTTCTCTGTAGACTTTACATTAAATCGCACCCTTGTATTTAGGATCATACGTGCAAGATTAACAGGAGCAAAGATGCCTCCTGAATCGACCGTCTTGCTTTGGAATACACCCTCTACCATCATTTGCTGATCCTTTAGAATACTGTTTACATATTGCGCAATTAAACCAGCATCATCTTCACGTGTAGTACCGTCAATTAGAATAGATGACCAATCTACATTTATAAGACCAAATTGTGTGCGGATTTCTTCTTGAGATAATTTACCAATAGGTAAACTCTGTGTCTCAATCTTTGTAGCATTAACACCATCTTCTCCATAATGGAATTGAACTACACCCATATTAGCATCACGAACTGTACCATCATGTTGAACTGTTAAATCTTCCATAGCCTTAATTAGCTGACGTTGTGTATAACCTGTTTCAGCTGTTTTTACAGCAGTATCAATAAGACCTTCACGACCAGTCATAGCGTGGAAGAAGAATTCTTGAGGAGTTAAACCGCGAATAAATGAACTCTCAATAAAACCACGTGCTTCAGCCGAGTCATCATACTTCTTATAATGTGGTAGTGTGCGGTCAGTTAAACCATAAGGTACACGCTTACCTTCAATAGCTTGCTGACCCAAACAGGCCATCATCTGCGCAATATTAATACCTTCACCTTTGGATCCTGAACGAACCATAGCCACAAGACGATTTTCCTGTGATAGTGAGCGCTGACCAGCATTACCCGCATCCTTAGTAGCATTGTTAAGAATACCGAATACTTGATCCTCAAACTCCTGTTGATTTGTCTTACCTGTATTATTATCAAACAAATCAAGATGAACTTGTAGAATTACTTCTTCAATTTGTTTCTTGCGCTCCTGAATACCTTGGTCAATTTCCTTCTTAGTGTCTTCATCGGCAATTAAATCACTAATACCTACACTAAATCCATTTAGCACTAAGAAGTTCTCTACAGTATTTTGGAGCGCATCAAGGAGATCAACTGTTTCCTTGGGACCATAATCATTATAAGTTAAATGAATAATACCTTTACTGGGCTTCATATAAATATCCGAATCGACTACACCTTGTTTAATCTCACCTTGTACAATTTTAACATAATTATCCGAGGCAGGTGTGTCTTTATCTCCATCATATGATTTATTACCCATTTCTAAGTTGAGTGGTGGTAACAAAGCACTTAGTACTTGCTGACCTGTCCAACGTTCTACTCCATTTTCTACTGAAGCAGGAGGTGGTAGTTCTCCATCAAAACGCTTGTTCCACATCATTAAATTCATAAACTCACGGCGTGTAAATTGAATACCTGGTTGAGTAAGTCTGTAAGTACCCACAACAGTATCTTGATAAGTGCCAATCATTGGTTTTGCGTGTCTTGGGGTAATTACATGGTGAGGAATAGCAGCAATTTCTTCTAATTCTACCGCAGCCTCATAAGATTGTGGAAGATGGGCATTCATCTCATCACCATCAAAATCGGCGTTGTAGGGACGAGTTACAAGTACATTCAGCCTAAAAGTCTTGTAAGGTAGCACCTTTACACGGTGACCCATCATAGACATTTTATGTAGAGTAGGCTGTCTGTTAAATAAGACAATATCATTATCAAGTAAGTGGCGATTTACTATATCACCATTGTACAGAACAATTTCTTGAGCGTTAACGTGTTTAAGTGAAATCATTCGACCATCTTGACGAACAATTGTCTTAGCACCAGGATACTTGTCAGCACCATTTTGAATTAATTTATATAGTTTATCACGATTGAATTGTGTAACTGGTTCAGGAAATGTGAGGTTCATAGCAATTTCCATAGGAACACCTAATTCAGCTACACTGAGATTGGGATCAGGAGTGATAACTGAACGTGCTGAAAACTCTACACGCTTACCTTGAATATTGTAACGAATACGACCTTCCTTACCACCCAGACGCTTCTGGATAGACTTCAGAGGGCGACCAGAGCGTTGGGCAGATGGAGCTACACCAGGAATTTCGTTATTCACCAGAGTTGCTACGTGATATTGGACTACATTTGTCATCTCATCAATTACATTCTTATTAGCATTATCTTCAATCTTCTTTTGTAGAGTTTTATCATTCTTGATAATTTCGAAGAGTTTATGAGTTAAATCATCTTCAGAACGCTGATTATTATCTTGAACGACTGAGGGACGAACTTGAGGAGGAGGAATACGTAGAACAGTGCAAATCATCCAATCAGGACGGCACCAGAAACGTGATAGACCCATAAAATCAACATCTTCATCACTAATACGACGGAACAGACGATAGACATATTCAACTTCCAAGAGTTGCTTTTTGATTTCAGAATCATTATAATGTGCTTCAATACGCGCAATTCCTTCACGTGTGAACTTACTTGGCTGAGGAGCACCGCAACCATTTTCACACTCTTGACCACAACGTTTAATATTGCCAGAGAGTGCTAAGATCTCTTTCCATCGTGACTCACCTTTACGAAGTTGAAGTTCTTTATGAAATTCCTTATCAATCCTGAGTTTAGAACAACGGATACAAATACATTTTAGAACATTCATAATCATAGGTAGAAACTGAATATAATATACAGGACGGGCTAATCTATAATGTCCAAAATGACCGGGACAACCATGATTAGTTTGACCACATGTTCTACATACTTTACCATTATCAAGAACACCCATACGTGGGTCAAATAAGCCACCAATCTTGGGCTCATTACCATCATAAGTATCCTTAGAAGTAATTTCCACCACAGAGCTACGCTCAATTTCTTCAGGGGAGAAGATACTGAATTGAACTCCTACAATGGACTCAAGGTCCGATGAATGTTGATTAAAACCGGCAGGCATTCTGTCTTAATTAGAGAAACAAGTGTCTAAGTTCTTTCTTAGATATATCGCAAAACGGCTTTAAATTTAAAACAAATTCAAATCAATTTTTATGAAATTCATGATTAACTATATCAAAAATATAAATATTTTAAATAATTTAGTTATTAATAAGATACTTATATTTATTTTTAAATAATTATTTATTTTTAAAAGGATGAAATACTTGTAAAACAGGAATATTAGGTGTAATAATATTTACAGTAGTATGATCTACCCAATTAGTTTTCCAATATAATTCATTTTCTTGTTTTAAAATAAGTGTTTTATTATTAACATTATCACTCATTAATTTATACCCTGTTACTGTTGGATTTTCAGATTGACCATACCATAATTCTTTAATTTTATCTACTAAATATGACATTCTATGTTATATTATAACATTTAGTTTAAATGATTTTTACGTGTTTTGTATTTAATAGTTCTTCTGTTTTTCTTTTTATTTTTTCTTGACTTTATATATCCACCATTCTTTTTATTATTATTTGAATTTGAATTTGAATTATTTGATAATATTATACTATTGTTATTATTATTATTATTTGAATTAGAATTATCTGATAATATTATACTATTGTTATTATTGCTATTATTGTTATTATTGCTATTATTATTTTTAGACTTGTTCTTGTATGTCATAGGACATAAATCATCATAACAATATACTCCTTGTTTTATATTAAATCCTTGTTTTATATAAAATCCTGTAGCACCTGTTAAAGAATGTAAATAAATCTCTTTTACATTATTTTCATTAGAAATCATATATTTTAAAATATTTTTACATTCATCCATTAATATTTTACCACCACCACTCTTTTTACTACATAGAATTTCAACAAATATTTGGTTATTATTTTTAAAATTTCCAATTAATATACCATAAATATCACAATTATTATTTATAGTACATGTATTCTTATTAACTAAAACAAACATAAAATCACAATATCTCATATTAAATATAAGTCCAAATGCATCTATTTCCCCTTTACAAGGTGGTCCATTTCTTTCTATAATATCTATAAGTTCTGAATTATAATCTGATTGTATATCATATATTTTAACAGATTTTTGTAAAGGTTTATATGTTTTATTTACATATTTATCAAATGAAAAACCTCTTAACATATGTAAAAAATATGGTGTATTTTTAATTGACATTTCTATTATATATGTAGTTTTTATATTTCACATTTATGAAGTAGACATAATCTGAATAATTACACGTTCTTTCCAATTACGCGCATTAGGGTTAAAACTACATTTAAATTTAACTTCAGAAAAGTCCTTAATTTCAAACTCATGTTTTTCATCTCGTGATAGAATAATTCCTGATCTGAGACTTTTATATTCGGAAGAAATAGTTCTTTTCCATTCATTCACATATATTTTAAGTTTTACTGTTTCTTTTTCAGAATTAGGAATAATATTCAGAATAATTCCTGAAAATTCTTTATTTGTATCCTGAATTGCTCTTAAGAAGTGTACATCTCTATCAAATTGTTTAATTGTTTTTTGTCTCTTATTAATATCATACATTGCCAAGGGAACTATATATCTTTCTAATTCTTTATTTTGTTCTTCTTCTTTTTGTAGTTGTTTATTCTGAATTATCTTTTTAAGAATACGTTGATTAACTAAATCAACATATCTACGAATAGGACTTGTAGCATGTGTATATGTTCCTGTATTAAGACTAAAATGCTGTGTATTTTCTTCTTCTGCTAAACAATACTCCGCTGATTGTTGTGCTAAATATTCCAGATTTATTCCTTTGATTTCTTTAAATTGTCTATATTTTTCAAGTCGCTCAATATTTGGCTGAGAATGTCTACGTAGAATACCCATTCTTTCTTTTTTAAGAAGTTTGGCTGCTTCAATATTATAAAACTTCATACATTCCTCAATCCAGCGATGAGCATCTGTTACTTCTTCTCCTGCTAAATGACTTGCTACTTTTTGTAACCCATCTCTATAATGGTCAAATGTATTATTCTGAAATTCTTCATATGTATATGATTTATTATTTTCAAACTCTGATTCAAACCATTCTAAATTAGTAATTCCAAGTTGCGTCCATTCAAAAGATAATGAAATCCCATAACTTGTTTTTCCAGGTAATAGAGAACATACTTTTTCAGAATATTCTACAGGAAGCATTGGACGTTCCACTTTTCCATCCAAATACAGTGTTTGACCGATTAAAGATGCATAAATATCCTCTACTGATCCATCATCTACATAACGCGCCACATCACTAATTGTAATTGTAACTCTCCATCCGTCCTTAATTTCTTCAAAAGTTAAGACATCATCAATATCTTTACAGCCTTCTGGGTCAATATTAAAAGTAGTCCCCCATTTAATTTTCTTCCGAGAATGTGTTTCATTAGTTTTAGGCGTCCATTCCCCTTTTGGATATTTTAATGGACTTGCTTGATTAATTAATGCTTGTAATTCAGTATCATAATCAGAGGAGTTTCCAAGAATTTGTTGGAGTTGTCCACGTGGAAATGTGGAGTTATTAGCCCAAGTATCAAACTTTATTAAGGCAACTTTATTATGAGATACATCCTTTTCAGAAGAACCTACTATAAAATGTGGAAAACACTTGTCATAAGGAGTAAACAAATAGATTGGAATACCTCGAGATGTTAACCCATATTTAGATTTATTTGTTAATTCAAGTGTCCCGACAATTGGAGGGAACTCATTACGTAATTCTAATTCACAACATTCTTTTTTAGAATTCCATTTAACATGATCTCCTGGTAGGCATTTATTTGCTTTTTTGGCTCCAATAAATTCTAAAAGTTTGTCTCCAGTATCACTTAAGATTATAAAATTATCATAATCCTTTGTTTGAAGAATTCCTTTGATTTCCTTATTAATACTTGTCATTATTATATTTAATAAATAATCTATAATTTAGAATAAGTCAAATTTTAGATTGTTTATATACTACATAAAACTATATTATATACTAAATAATAAATAATAAATGAGTTGTGGAAACAGATTTGTATGCGGTATTAGACGTTATGACCAGCATAAAATATCAAATGATAAACCATCTAATAAAGTATTACACGATGAAAATAATAAACGTCTTCAAGAATTAATGAATATGAGAGCACAACAAGATAAAGGTGTATTTACACCTATACACCAGTCTGGATTACAAGTTACAGGCATGAATATTCTACAAAACTTTAATTCAAGTTCACAAAATAATTCTAATCTAATTCCTAAAATAAATTATTCAAATCAAAATTCAAATCAAAACTCTAATACAATTCCTAAAACAAATAATATTAATAATATTAATATTATTAATAGTAGCGAACGTGTTATTGATTTTGATACATATTTACATGTAGATTAACTAAGAGAAAACTTTTTGAGAGATAATTGTTTTAGATTAGTAGGTATAGCAATTAAAATATGTCCTAAGAATTGCGGGATCATAAATTGAAGCTGCATAGTCAATGTGATAAAGAATTGTAACGAGGTCATTATCCAAGTAATTATAGGATCCAATACAACAATTACTTTACTCCAAAATTCAGAACGTTTAATTGTATCTTTATAAGCAGGATTAAGAAGTACACCTGATACATATGAACTTGTTATATTTGTATAATATGATACAGATATAGCACTTATAAAACTGATTAAATATACAGCAATTACTTTACCCCAAGTATCTATAGTAAAATGAAAAAATCGTGTGTCGGGTGATGGACCAAAATGAAGAAATTTCTTTTGAAATACACCTTCTTTATCTAAAAAAATAAGATATCCTACTGCTATTATAAGAAATACTATTAATGCAATATTTGGATCAAATAATTTAAATCCAAACATTTCAGTTTATTTTCTATTTATTCAAATATTTTATTTTGTATTTGGATTTGGATTTGGATTTGTATTTGGTTTTGATTATTATAATTACCAATTAAATGTTCTATAACTATTCCATACTTCTTCAGATATATGCGAATGCTCTTTTAATCTATCCATATCCATATTTGTTTCTTTATTCTTAAGAAGAATGAACGTACTTTCTCCTGTAAATGATGGAATAAATACTTTATAAGGAATAATATCACGAATATGTGATACATAATACGCATTTCTTTCATCTTGTAGCATACGAAAGTTAGTTTCACCTGTTAGGACTTCTATTAGAAGTTCATAAGGTTGTTTTGATGGATATGATAGAATATTACGCATACCAGCATACATAACAATTGACCCATGTTTAGCAATCCAATATTCAGATAAATTACTTAGGAGACATTTCCATCGTTCATTATTTTCTTTAGTTGGCTCAAATAAATCCACAATAATTGCATCGTATTTTTTAACAGGTTGCTCATTCATAACTTCAAAGATATCATCATAAATAATTACTACGCGTTTATCTTCAAAAGCACCCTTAGACCATTGAGGACATTCATTCTTGAATAATTCAACTACTTCTTTATCCCATTCATACATATCAACCTCCTCAACTGTAGGCCATTTTAAAACTTCTCTCAAAGTAGCACCTTCTCCTCCACCAATAATACATACTCTTTTAGGATTTGAAATACAAGCCATAAGAGGATGAACTAACGCATCATGATAAATCCGTTCATCTTTGATACAACTTTGAACGGAATTATCCATATAACAAGTTAGACCCCATAGTGGTTTATGAATTATTTCCACATGTGTTCCTCTTTTTGTTTTTCTGCTAATATATGTCTTAGAATTAGCCCAATGATGTTCTACACCAAACTCAGAAATATTATCTTCAATATACATATTAGATGCCATTTTGTTCTGATTTATTTTAGGGGGGTTCCATCAATCAAATTTTTGATTTGTGGATTATTTTGAAATTTTTTATTATTATTTGCTATTCCAAGAAGATGACCCATACAATATATTGACCCCATAGATAGTATTGACCCGATTACATTTCCTGTAAGTAATACAGATGGTTTATATAGTTGTTTTAATTTAGGTTCTACCAATCCACTATTACGCCAAAACATCAAAAAAGTAGATGTACCTAAGAAGGAATAAGTAATACTCTTTTCTACAGGATTAAGTGTATATTTATTTGAACCCGTTATATATCCCATTAACATTGTTGGTACTGAGAGCCAATAGGGATGCGGTGGTAATGTCATTTTATTTATTAATTAATTAATATTATTTAAGTCCTGATGACCCAAATCCACCTTCACCTCGCTTACTCTCAGGAAGTGAAGATACAATTCGCACTTCAGAAATATGCCCCATATCTGGGGCTACAATTTGAAATAATCTATCACCCTTTTCCACTTTTGAATTACCAGTCATTGACCATACAGGGGCTTTAAGCTCTCCACGATAAGAGGCATCAATTACTCCAACTGAATTGGCCATAATTAGACCAGATTTATAAATGGATGAACGAGGAACAAGCCAATAATGTGTATCAATAAGTTCACATCCATCAATTGATTTTAACATTCTTGCTTTTACTCCGAATGGAATAAATTCAACTTTATCATATACAGTTATTACATTAGATGCATGTAAATCAAATCCAGCATTATCATTTGCTCTATGATAGACATCATTATAAAATTCTTTGGTACTATCAACAATAGGACACAGTTCAAGAATATATTTTACATTAGACATTTTATATGACCAATCTAAAAAGAATATTGTATTTCAAATTTAAGTCCTGTTTTTATCTATATATAGATAGTTATAGAATGAATTATTGTTATATGCTATATACAAATACTTATAACAATACTTATATAGGTGCTACAAAAGATGTAGATAAACGCCTTAGGCAACATAATGGTGAATTAGTTGGTGGAGCACGAGCAACTGGTATTCAAGTCAATAGAGGATGTAAATGGAGTAGAGCTTGTTATATTTCCAATATTCCTGAATGGCGTTCCGCTTTACAGATTGAATGGAAATGGAAACAATTAGGTAGAACTGAATTTAGTAAAATACGCAATCCAATTGAACGGAGATTATATTCTCTTAAAAGGTTGCTTTCTTTAGAAAAACCAACAAGTAGTGCAATTCCATATGATGCCTATCCAGATGGTCCACCTATTATTATTTGGGATAAGGAGGAACTTAAAGAAAAATATGATGCAATTGTTTTATAATCAGAACAAGTCTGCCTCGGGTTGTCCTCAGCCTCTCTAATATAGATCGGCTTCGGTCATATCATAAATATCCTTTCTTACTTGTTCTCTTTCAATTTGCGCTTCACTTAAATCACTTTCAGTCGGAACATGTGATGATGCTAATTGTACCAGAGTTCCTGGTGATGTTCCAAAAAAGCCTTCTTTTACACAAAATAACGCACATACCAAAATAAGAAGTAAAACAATAAAAATAAGACTATATCTCTTCATTTTTATATATTTTATATTCATATTTTATTTTAGTATTTTATGTTTTTATTTTTGTTTACAAATGTAAATATAATGAATCTGAAATAACAATATCACGAATTAATGATGATTTTACTTGAATAATCTTATCAACTTGTTCTGTATGTTGACAGTAAGTAGCAAGAGATAACCATTCATCTAATATGTTTCCCATTTTCATTACATTCCTAATAAAGTTTCCTTCAAATATACCATATTCCTGACAAATTACTGATGCATTATCTCCCTGAATCCATCTTAACATTGGTTCAACTGGTTCAAATCCAATTTTCCAATATTTCTCAGACGCATTTGGTCCTGTAACTATAAACTCTTTTTTAGAGAATTCTTCAGAAATTTGTTTTATTTCAAATAAAGTTTTTCTTATATTTTCAGAAACTGATAGAGTGTTTAGGTGAACTGGTTCATCTGCTTCTTTTTCAGAAAGAAAGCATGATAATGTAGCAACTAATTCCTCTCCTGATAGATTATGAGCCAGTTCTTTTGTATATAATTCTGTCATTAAGATTTGATGACCCTCATTAATTTCTGTTGCTAAAATACCCTTCAAGGTTAAATCTTTATTCTCCATAGTTTCTGGATTATCATTTTCTAAATATCCAATCTCTTTTAGGAACTGACACTTAGGAATAATTGTATCTTCAATTGCCTCCAAATCTCTTAAATATTCTTCAGATACCTGTTTTTGTTTATCAAGTTCTTTAAATTCCCTATAGACTGCTAAGACGTGTGTCCATTTGGGTCCAACTTGTTTATTTTTTAGTGTATCTAATTGTTTCTGTGTTTCTTTTTTTGCGGCATTAACAGCCTGTTTATGTTTTGCCTCCAAGTCTTCTCTCTGTTCACATCCCTTTTTATAAACATCATCTAATTGGATTTTCTGAATGTGTTTCTGAAGTGTTTCTAAATCCAGTTTAGTTTTCCTGATTTCATCTTGACGTTGTTGAAACCAATAACTATTTGTCATAATTTCCTTCCAATTAGTATTAGGAGATTGTAGTGTTTTGAGAATGAAGTCATAATGAAAGTCCATGCGACTTAAAATAGGTGGTTTAGATCCAGTCATCATTTCTTTCATTTCTTGAGCTGTAACAGGTTCTTTATCTGGTAAATAAATTACAATACCTTGTGTATCTTTTCCTCTACGTCCTGCTCGTCCAGCCATTTGTGTATATTCATCAGAACGAAGCATACGCATCCCCTCTGTTTGTTCATCAAACTTCTTAAATCCCGCAAATAATACAGTCTTTGTAGGCATATTTAATCCAACCGCAAAAGTCTCTGTACAGAACATGAGACGAACTAATCCTTTAGAGAACAGAACTTCTACAATTTCTTTTAACAGTGGTAATAGACCACTATGATGAAACGCAATACCTCTCTCTAACAATGTTGTAATTTGATGGAACTGTGGAACTGTATGAAGTTCATTCTTAAATCTATGAAGATGGAAAGAGATAATATGCTTCACAGTTGCTGTATCAGAAGTTGATAGGAGTGTTCCTTCTACTTTATTAGCATATGATTCACATTGTTTTCTACTAAGGACAAAGAATAGGGCTGGTAAATTACCTTCTCTGTCTAACATTTTAATAGTTTCATTCATTTTATGGAGAAAACTGTGTTGAATTGGTTTACCATCAATAGCACCTTCTACCCCTGCTCTACGCGCATCTGCTACTTGTTTTTTATATGCTTTTTTATCATCTTCTTGATATTTTAGTTGTTGTAACCAATCTTTATAGACCTTATCATTATACATCTCTTTGGCATCCATTAAAGGTTGTAATTTATAATCTGTAGAATACGTGGTTAGTAGATTATGAACAAGAGGAACAATTCTATATTGAGTTTGAATTAGATGAACTGGTTTCTTCTTTAGTTGCCCCAGCCATTCTGCAAAGTATTCTGGTTTATTGAGAGTTGCTGAAAGAAGAACAAGATTAATTTCAAGTGGGAGTAAAATCATAGTTTCTTCCCAGATTTTACCACGATCTTTATCATTAATATAATGACACTCATCAAAGATGACAGCATCTAAATCATCCATAGAAATTGATGCTGTTAGACCAAGACTTTCAGTAGTTGTTCCCATTTTATAGAGTAAATTACGAAGAATTTCAGTTGTCATAATAACAATTTGTGCATCAGGACAAAACTTAATATCACCCGTCATAATTCCAACAGATGCTTCTTTAAATTGATGTTTAAGGTCATAAAACTTCTGATTAGACAGTGATTTAATGGGAGTTGTATAGAATACACGTTTTCCTTTTTTAAGAGAATGATAAATTTGATATTCACCAACTAATGTTTTACCTGAACCTGTCTTGGCACAAACTAATACATTTTCATCTTTAGAAATGGCTGAGATTGCATGTTGTTGAAAAGGATCCAAGGGGAAATTATAAGGATGTTCTGGAAGTTCTTGAGGTAGTTGAGATAGATTAGGAATATTTAGGAAAGACATTCTTAGTAATAAATTGATATATACATTTATATTGTGGTGATAGGTTTATCAAATTTATTAATATAAAGAATGTATTACAATATATATTAAAATGATTAATAATAAAAAAATTTTACTATTTGGTGGCTCAGGTTCACTTGGTAATAAGTTTATAGAAACATATATAAATAATAATATTATTGTAAACTATTCAAGAGATGAATGTAAACATTGGCAAATGAGCCTTAAATATAAAACAGATAAGTTATCTTATATTATTGGTGATATTCGCGATTATTCACGTGTAGAAACATCTATTCTTAGAGAACAGCCTAATATTATTGTAATTATGGCAGCTTTAAAACATATTGATAGATGTGAATATGCTATTGAAGAATGTATTAAAACTAATTTTAACGGACCATTAAATGTGTTAAATGCTGTAGAAAAAAATATAGATAGATTAAATAGTCTAGAATGTGTAGTA
>JACCDX011504075.1_pt1 | contig 33898 bp, 35 predicted proteins | sample 7449681 | NCBI WGS metagenome assembly JACCDX01 (sample SAMN15323450, study PRJNA562643) | freshwater metagenome | isolation source: river surface water | place: USA:Blue River Watershed | collected 2017-08-18
GCCCACGTTGCCGCCGAGCTTGCGGAAATACTCCACCGCCGAGCACACGTTGTTGGCCACGTACAGCGACTGCAAGTCGTTGCTGGCAACCACAATGACCTTCTGGCACATGTCGCGGGCAATGGGCAGGCCAAAGCCGCCGCAGACCACGTCGCCCAAAAAGTCGAGCAGCACATAGTCAAAACCCCAGTCGTGGAAACCGAGTTTTTCGAGGGTTTCAAAACCGTGGATGATGCCGCGACCGCCGCAGCCGCGACCGACCTCGGGACCACCGAGTTCCATGGCGAACACGCCATCACGGATGAAGCACACGTCGCCAATCTTGACTTCTTCGCCAGCGAGTTTTTTCTTGGACGAGGTTTCGATGATGGTGGGGCAGGCTTTGCCACCGAACAGCAAACTGGTGGTGTCGCTCTTGGGGTCGCAACCGATGAGCAGCACCTTCTTGCCCTGCTGGGCCATCATGTAACTGAGGTTGGCCAAGGTGAAGCTTTTGCCAATGCCGCCCTTGCCATAAATGGCGATGATTTGGGTTTCCTTGGTGACCTCGCCAGTGTGAACTTCGTCGGGTTCAATGAAAGCCTCTTGGCGCAGGCGGTCCACGAACTGAATCGGTTTTTCCGAGTTGCTGGGGTCGCTCATGGCGTTCTCCGGTTCAAGGTCATCGATGAAAATGCATCGTTCTTGGGTGTATTCTTGAGTTTACAAGGTCTTGTGTCAATCTTAATTGACGTTTTCATTGGCAACCAAGGGTAATTACTTAGTTTTTCTGCCCCAGCAGCAAGCTGGTGTGCAAAGGCATGGGGTTGGACACCTGTTCCACCGCGTCAAAACCGGCTTCCAACATGAGATGGCGCAGTTCTTGGGCGGTGCGCAGCCGTCCCGAGCCCATGGCCAGCAAATAAAAGTGGAAATAGGCGTCGCCCAGGGGTGGGGACCCCAACGGCTGGGCCATGGGTTCTGCCAACAACAAACGTCCACCGCGGGGCAACACCTGGTAGATGGCCGTCAACAAACCCTTGACCACGGCATCGGGGTGGTCGTGGGCGACCCGCACCAAGGTGACCAGGTCGGCCCCAGTGGGCAAAGGGTCGCTGATGAAGCTGCCGCCATGCACCGCCACCCGCTCGGCCACGCCCAGTTGCTGCATGCGGGCTTGCGCCAGCGCGGCCACGGGGGGCAAATCGAACAACATCAGCTGCAACTGCGGAACATGCTGTGCCAGCGTGCCGACCCAACCGCCCTGCCCGCCACCCACATCCAGCATGCGCTTGTGGGTGGAAAAATCGTAAGAGGCCAACAGTTCTTCGATGACAAAACGCTGCGAAGTGGCCATCAGTTCGGAATAGCGGGCCACCTTCTCGGCTTCCCAGCCATGGGTTTGATCGCCATTCATATAAGGCCAATACGCTTGCATGTGCGGCTGAATTTGGTCGCGCAGCAAAGCCAGGGGGTCGCGCATGTCGTCATAGAGCACCGCGTTGTGCTCGATCATCAGCCGCAAACCTTGGTCAGCGGCGATCGGGGCCCCCAAGGGTCCCAAACCATACAACTGCTCGCCTCGGCTTTCCAACAAGCGAATGGACACCGCCGAGTGCAACAAGCGTTGCAATGCCGGCGCTTTCATCTGACTGGCCTGCGCCAGTTCGTCCAGGCTGCGGGGTTGTTCGCGCACCAGCTCGAAGATGCGCAACCGCACACAAGCCAACAGCACTTGCGAGTGCACAAAACCGGCCATGACCTCGAACAACTGGGCAGCACGGCGGCGGGTGATGAGGCGGGTGAGCGGGTTGCCAATGGCCCAGCGGTAGAAGCTGGGGGAGGTCATCCACTGATCGATCCGCTGGTCAAGCCACACCCGCCAAGCGGGGCGGCCGGCGCGAACACGGTGATGGGACTGCGCGAGATCCAAGCTTTTCATGACACCCCCATTTGCCCTGGCTTCAGGCACTGGCCCGCACCGGCGAGGTGGCGTGCTGGTTGGCGATCAATTCGCAGGCCGATGGTGGCACCAGGCGCTCGGACTCCATTTGCACCAATTGGCGCATGGCGTCGCGGCTTGCACAGGCAGGCACCGAGTCCTTGGCGGTTTGCACCAGGTTTTGAAAATAGTCCAGGGCGCCCTTCAGACCGAGGTCGGCGGCGGCGCTGGGTCGGCCATGCTGGGCATCTTGCCCGGCAGGTTTGCCCAGTTGGTGCGCTTGCATCATGACGTCGCGGATGTCGTCGGCCACTTGGTAGGCCTCACCCAAGGTGTCGCCCAGCGTGCGCCAAGGCTGAGCGTCTACGCCTGCGGCCAAGGCCCCGCTCATGGTCGCGGCCACGAACAATGCGCCGGTTTTGGCGCGCTGGTATTGGCTCAATTCCACCCGGTTTTCACATTCCCAGGCCTGGCCCGCGACGATGCCATCGGGTGCGCCCACGCCATCGCCGATGGTGGCCAAGAGCTCGACCAGACGTGCGGGATGTTGGCGACCACTCCTGGCCAAGACTTGGTAGGCCATGACGATGAGGGCGTCGCCCGTCAAAAGCGCCAGCGGTTCACCGTATTGCTTATGCACCGTGACCTGACCACGCCGCAAGTCGGCATCGTCAAAACAAGGCATGTCGTCATGCACCAAGGAAGCGCAGTGCAAGAGCTCGATGGCAATGGCGGCGGCATCGGTGAGGGCGGGATCGTCTTCACCACAGGCTTTCGCCACCGCCAAACAAAGCTGGGGGCGGATGCGGGCCCCGCCTGGAAAGACGGCGTGGCGCATGGCCATCAACAATTTGGGTGGTGCACTGTGGGTTTGCGCGAGCACAAAATGGTGCTCCAGCGCGGCTTCTATGCGTGTCAACATGCTCATGGGGCCCCCGCAGGCGGCGTGGCAACCATCGATCTGACCATTCAGGGCGACATCCACATGTGTCAATTTAACATGACACACAGGTTTGTCAATGGGATCAGTCCGAGGAGGTTTCGCCTGCTTGGGGGGTCAACCCATAGGGCTTGACCAGCGCCCAGACATGGGCGGGCAGCATGTTTTTCATGCGGGCGGGCTCTTCGCGGCGCAAATGCAACACCGCTTCCACCGCTTTCATCTCAAGTCGTGCCTTGGCAAATTCCAAACCACGAGGGCCCACGCGCGGCATGAACCAACTGACGATCGGGCGCAACCAGTTGGGCATGCGCCGCAACGGCAAACCACCTGCCGCCAGTTCGACGTTCTTCAAAAAACCGGCCACGGGACCTTGGCGCTTGCCGGCGGTGGTGACGGGGGTGAGCTTCACCTCGCCTTGCAAGAGATCGAGCATGGCCTGGCCCCGGGCATTGCGCACCAACAACCACTGCTCACCCCGCCCCGCCATGTAGCCCACGGTGATGTCCGACAGCACATTGCTGTAGTCCACGCAGGTGCGGCAGGTGAGCGGGAAGAAGTCGGGTGGCAAATCGGCCAGTGGCAAGCTGAGGAAGGGAATCTCGCGCACCGCGCCTTGTCGGGTGCGCAATTCCACTTTGTAGTCGGCGCGGAATTCGAGGTAGGTGACGTCTTCAGGTGTGGGTGTGAGCCGCGCCAAAAACTGGTGGAAGTTGTCGGTGCTGGTGTTGTCCGAGCAAGGTGTGCCAATCACCAGGAGTTTTTGCAAACCGTGCTCGGCTTCGAGCTGCGGCTGCAAAGCACGCAAGGCATAAATTTGGCAGGGGATGCCCACCACCGCCAAACGTTTGTAGCCTTGTTGCAAAGCGGGTTCCACCAAGCTGATGAGCGGGGCATAGCCCATGCGCATGCCCCGGCATTGCGCCATGTCTTGGGCGCGGGTGACGAGCACCGGCATGGGGCGCCAGCTGTCCTCGGGGTGCGGGGCCATGGCAATGACCGCATCCACCTCGCCCGCCGCCAGCAGCTTTTCTGCCAACCGGGTGGTGATGCCGGTCCACTGCGCGCCTGCCAGGGGTGCTTGCATGGCGGCTTGCCACATGGCTTGGTGCGGGCCGAAATACATCTCGTCACCTGCGGGCTGGCGGCTGACGCCATGCACCGCACGTTCCATGGCGGGGTAGTCGGGTTGAATGAACTGACAGGCGGTGGCGCAGCGCTTGGGTTGGGCGGTGCGGGACACGCCACAGTCGGTGCACAAATGGCGCTCGGGTGCATCCGGCCACTGGGGGTACCACTGCACCGGCTTCATGGTGTGGGTGCTTTACAGTCCAATGGGGCTCACGCCAAACAACCAGGTGTGTCCACCCAACAGCAAAGCCAGCCACACCACCACGCCAATCGCCACCACCCGGCCGTTGTTGGCAAACACCGGCGCGTCTTCAGTTGGCAGGTCTTGCACCGCTTCGGCCATCAGTCGGTCACGCTGGCGGGCGGCACGGAAATCCAACACCGCCCACACCAAAAACGCGCCAAACAAAATCAAGTCAGCCAAACGACCGTTGGCCAGCACATGCGCCAGCGCCCAGACCTTGACCGACAACACCATGGGGTGGTGCAACCGGGCTTTGAACGCGTTGTTGGGCACATAGGTGGCGACCAACAAGACCAATGAAATCAACATCAACAGCACGGCGATGTGTTGCATGGCCGTCGGGGGCGACCACAGCATGGGGCTGTCCCACCTGATCTGGCTGAAACCATAAACCAGCAACACAAAGCCCACGATGGAGGCCAGGCTGTAGACGCCCTTGTACATCTTCTCGCCCAAGCGCATGCGGGTGGCAACCCGCCAGTCCTCGGCAAAAATTCGCACCGAGTGGGTGCCTATGAACAACACCAAACCAATTAAAAACAAAGCCATGAGCATCTCCTTGAACAGGTTGGACTGGGCTCAACCAGTCACCTGAAAAATCAATTCTGTCGCTGCAACACCCAGCCCGACAAGGCCTGCAAAGCACTTGTGTCATTCAAACCACTGTGCGCCAAGGCCTGTTGTGCCTGCTGTTCCAACCTGGCGGCTTCTTCACGGGCCGCTTCCAAACCGAGCAAAGAGACATAAGTGGGCTTGTCATTGGCCGCGTCTTTGCCGACGGTTTTGCCCAGCGCCGCCGCATCGGCTGTGACATCCAAGATGTCATCCACCACCTGAAACGCCACGCCCAAGGCCTGCCCAAAGCGCAACATGTGCGCCATGACCGCCGGTTCTGCTTGCGCGGTCACCGCACCCATGACCACACCGGCTTCCAGCAAGGCGCCTGTTTTGCAGCGGTGCATTTGGCGCAATTGGTCGATATGGAGTTTCACGCCGACGCTGGCCAAGTCAATGGCCTGGCCGCCCGCCATGCCCGCATGGCCCGCAGCACGCGCCAGCAGTCCGCACAGACGAGCTTGAATGTCGGCAGGGATGGCAGAGTCTTCGGGGGTGAGCAGCTCAAAGGCCAGGGTTTGCAAGGCGTCACCCACCAACAAAGCCTGGGCCTCGCCAAACTGCACATGGACTGTCGGCTTGCCACGGCGCAACACATCGTTGTCCATGCACGGCATGTCGTCGTGCACCAATGAATAGGCGTGGATCAATTCCAGGGCGCAGGCGGCGCGCATCGCGGCGTCGGCCATCCAGGCTTGCGAGCGGCCCTGGCTGCAAGCCTCCATGCTGGCCATGACCAACAGAGGGCGCAGGCGCTTGCCGCCATCGAGTACCGCGTAGCGCATGGCTTCGCCCAAACCGGCTGGGGCCTCTGGCGGCACCCAGTCGCTCAAAGACTGTTCGACCGCACGCAAATGCGTTTGGCTCCAGGCGCTCATGTCAAAACGGCTCATTCGCCGGACCAGGCTTTCAAGCTGCCGGCCTCCAACACCTGGATTTGGTTCTCCACAGCTTGCAGTTGTTCGCGGCAGTGGTTGAGCAAAAACGCACCGCGTTGGTAGGCTGACAGCAGGTCGGCCAAGGGCATTTGGCCCGATTCGAGCTGGGCCACCAGCTGCTCCAACTCCTGCAAACCCGCCTCATAGCTGGCGGGGGCGGCCTGCGCTTGGGCGCCAGCGGATGGGGTGGATGCGGCCTTGGTCATGGTGGTCTGGACAGTGGTTTGGCGCGATTGTAGGGGGCTGTCTGGGACACGGCTACAATCCCCTTCCCTCTGGCGACCTGCCAGTTTTTTAATCATCTCCCTGTGGGGAGTCTTTAGGTCAGGACGTCCCATGTCTGATTTAAGTCTTCAACTGCAGCAGGCCTCTGGCCAACTCCCAGTTACGAGCTATTTTGATGAAGCGCTGTTCCAGCGCGAAATGGCCTTGTTGTTCCAACAAGGGCCGCGTTATGTGGGCCACACATTGGCCGTGCCCGAGGTGGGCGATTACATGGCGCTGCCGCAAGAACACGAAGGCCGTGCCTTGGTACGCAACGCCCAAGGCATCGAGCTCATCTCTAATATATGCAGACACCGCCAAGCGGTCATGCTCAAAGGCCGGGGCAACCTGAACGACCCGGCACGCGCCATGGGGGGCAACATCGTGTGCCCCCTGCACCGGTGGACATATGGCACCGACGGCAAGTTATTGGGCGCACCGCATTTCCAACAAGACCCGTGTTTGAACCTGAACAACTACAAGCTGCGCGAGTGGAATGGCTTGCTGTTCGAGGACAACGGCCGCGACATCGAAGCCGATTTGGCGAACATGGGCCCGCGCAGCCAGCTCGACTTCACCGGCTACCAACTCGACCATGTCGAACTGCACGAGTGCAACTACAACTGGAAAACCTTCATCGAGGTGTATTTGGAGGACTACCACGTTGGCCCGTTCCACCCCGGTTTAGGCAACTTTGTCACTTGTGATGATTTGCAATGGGAGTTCAAAAAAGAGTACTCGGTGCAAACCGTGGGCGTGGCCAACCGCTTGGGCAAAGCCGGCAGCCCCACCTATGAACGCTGGCATGACGCCTTGCTGCAATACAACCAAGGTGCCGTGCCCCAGCATGGCGCCATCTGGCTCACCTACTACCCGCACATCATGGTCGAGTGGTACCCGCATGTGCTGACCGTGTCCACCTTGCACCCCATGGGACCGCGCAAAACCATGAACATAGTGCAGTTCTTCTACCCCGAAGAAATCGTTGCTTTTGAGCGCGAGTTTGTCGAAGCGCAACGGGCGGCCTACATGGAAACTTGCGTGGAAGACGATGAAATCGCCGAGCGCATGGACCAAGGCCGCTGGGCTCTGATGCAACGCGGCGACAACGAAGTCGGTCCCTACCAAAGCCCCATGGAAGATGGCATGCAGCATTTCCACGAGTGGTACCACCAGCGCATGAACACCAAGGCTTAGATGCAAGCCTTGTGGATGCTGCTGGCCGCAGCCTTGTTGGCCAGCATGAGCGTGTGTGTCAAATTCGCCTCGGCCTACTTTCATGCCAGTGAACTGGTGTTTTTCCGTGGCCTGATCAGCCTGGTCTTCGTAGCCGCCTACGCCCGTTTCTCAGGGGTATCCTTGAAAACCGACATCCCAGCGATGCACTTTTGGCGCAGCATCGTGGGCGTAACCTCGCTGGGCGCTTGGTTTTATGCGATCGGCCAATTGCCCTTGGCCACCGCCATGACCCTCAACTACATGAGCAGCGTGTGGATCGCTGCCTTTTTGGTGGGCGGCACCTTGATGGGCACGCTCACCGGCAACGGCCACGACATGCGTCGGCAAGGTCCGTTGGTGTTGGCGGTGCTCACCGGCTTTGTCGGGGTGGTGATGATGTTGCGCCCGACCATCGAGCAAAACCAGTTGTTCGCCGGTTTGGTCGGTTTGATTTCAGGCTTTTTTGCCGCCTTCGCCTACATGCATGTGATGGCGCTGGGGCGCACCGGCGAGCCAGTGACTCGGATTGTTTTTTACTTTGCCTTGGGCACCACGGTGGCGGGTTTGCTGGGCATGACGGTCACGGGCGTGTCCACCTGGGACTGGAACCATGCCATGTGGTTGCTGCCCATCGGGGTGCTGGCGTCTTTGGGACAAGCCTGCCTGACCCTGGCGTTTTCACGCGGCTCCACCTTGGTGGTGGCCAATTTGCAATACGCGGGCATCGTGTTTGCCGCGCTCTACGGCATGGTCTTGTTTGACGAACAATTGCCGACCATCGGATGGATCGGCATGTGGCTGATCATCGCCAGTGGCGTGGCCTCCACCGTGTTGCGCACCCGCGCCGTCCCCAATTCACCTGCTGAGGAGCATTGAGCATGTACACCACCTTGATTTCTGTGAGCGAGTTGCAAGCTTTGCCTGGCCATGTGGTCGTCATCGATTGCAGTGCGGACTTGGCCAAGCCTGAAGCGGGTCGGCAACAGTTTGAAACCCAGCACATCGCTGGCGCCTTGTTTGCCGACATCAACACCGACTTGGCGACGCACGACCCCGCCGTGGCTGTCAACGGCGGGCGTCACCCCCTGCCCACCCGCGAGCACTTTGCCCAGTGGCTGGGCGCTTGTGGCATTGATGCTGCCACGCAAGTGGTGGTCTATGACCGCCAAGCCATGAATTACTGCGGTCGCTTGTGGTGGATGCTCAAGTGGTGCGGCCACGAAGCCGTGGCCGTGCTCGATGGCGGCTTGCCAGCCTGGGTGGCGGCCGGTGGTGCGGTCGCCTCGGGTCCAGCGAACGCCGTGCAAGCCGCTTCGTTTGCGTTGCGTGAATCTTTGGTGGCGCTCAAACTGACCGCCGATGTGTCGGCCGCTTTGGGCCAACCCACCCAAACCATCGTGGACGCCCGCGCAGTTGCACGCTTCAAGGGTGAAACCGAGCCCTTCGACCCCGTGGCGGGACACATTCCAGGCGCTTTGAACCGCCCGTTCAACAGCAACTTCACACCAGATGGGTTCATGAAAAGCCCTGCCGTGTTGAAAGCCGAATTTGAAGCCTTACTGAACGGCCGCGACCCCAGCACCGTGGTGCACCACTGCGGCAGTGGCATCAGCGCCGTTCCCAATGTGTTGGCCATGGAAGTGGCCGGCCTGGGACGACCTGCTTTGTACGCTGGCAGTTGGAGCGATTGGTGCAACACGCCCGGTCTGCCCTGCGCGCAGGGCTGAAACAGCCTTAATCGAAACCCACGTAGCGCACAAAGTTGGCGCTGTCTTCGCGCACCGACTTCACATGGTTGGCCACAAAGTCCTCGTCGGGGTAGCCCATGGCGATGCAAATCATGATGTGTTGGTCGTCTGGAATTTCTGCAATCTCTCGCACCACCTTGGACTGCATGATGCCTTGGCCGTTGATGACGCATCCCAAGCCGCGCTCCCAAGCCGCCAACACGATCGCGTGTGAAAACGCCCCCAAATCAAACTGGCTGATGGCGGCAGGTTCCAGGTACTTGTCATAGGTGAGCACCAGCGACACCGGCGCGTCGAACTGCCGAAAGCCGCGCATCACCCAATCGGTGCGGCGAGATTTGTCGTCGCGCGCAATGCCCATGGCCTCGAACAACTGGATGGCGATGTCCACCTGGCGTTTGCGGTGAATGCCCTCGTACTCTTCTTTCATGGGGAAGTCGCGCTTGGGTGGCACACCATTGATCATGTTGTCCGAGTTGCCTTGCCGAATGCGGTCCAGCACCTCGCCTGTGACCACATGCACATGCCAAGGCTGGGTGTTCATGCTGGAGGGTGCCCATTTGGCCACCTCGATGATTTCGGCGATCAACTCGCGGGGTACTGGTTTGGGCAAATAACCGCGAATGCTTTTGCGGGCTTTGATGAGTTCTGAAAATTCCATGGCGTGGTGTGTGGGCAGTCGGTTCAATGAATGTGCATCAACTCGGTGGCCGTGGTCACCAGGGCGATGCCGGCGAACAACCACAGCACTTGCATCGCGGTGGCCGACGCCGACAAACGTTTTTGCAACTGCGGGATCAAATCGGCCAGCGCCACATAGACATAGCTGCTGCTGGCCACGACCAACAAGAAAGGCAACCAGGCTTCATGGCCTTCAATCAACACATGACCGAGCAAGCCGCCCAAGACAGTGACACCACCGGCCATGCACAGTTTGAGCAAAGCACCCCGTCCTTGGCCAAAACCCCGTTGCAACACGGCGAGGTCGCCCATGTGGTGCGGGATTTCATGGGCCAACACGGCCACGGATGCAGCGGCGCCCAGCTTGATGTCGGTCATGAATGCCGCGGCCACCAATATGCCGTCACCAAAGGCATGCACGCTGTCGCCGGCCAGCACCGCCCAACTGCCTGAAAAACCAGACCCGTGTGAGTGCGCATGATCACCATGGTGTGGGTGCTCGTGGTCGTGCTCATGACCGTGGCTGTGCTCATGGCCGTGGTGCCACAACTCGGCCTTGTCGAGCAAAAAGAAAAAGACCAAGCCCAACAACAAGGTCATGAACAGCACTTGAGGTGTGATCTCGGACTCGAAAGCTTCTGGCAGCAAATGCATGAAAGCGGTGGCCAACAAAGCACCCGCAGCCAAACTCAGCAAATGCTGGGTGAAACGGCCCAACACCGCACGCGCCAACAGCGCCGCCAGCAACACGCTGCCCACGCCCGCGCCCAGCGTGCCTGCGATGGTGGCCCACAAGGTCATGTTCATGCTTTTTTATCCCAAACCTTGTTGCTTGAACCAAGCCAGCATGCGTGTCCATCCATCTTTGGCTGCTGCTTCGCGGTAACTGGGCCGGTAATCGGCATGGAAAGCATGGGGCGCTTCTGGGTAGACCTGAAACGCACTGGCCGCGGCCGATCGACTCCCCTGCGCGAGGGCTTGTTTCATGGTGTCGATCTGGTCAACCGGAATGCCGCTGTCTGCGCCGCCATACAAGCCCAGCACGGGGGCGTTCAGTTGAGCCACCAAGTCCAAAGGATGCTTTGGCGTGAGGGATGAGGCTTGGCCCAACAGGCGTCCATACCAAGCCACGCCTGCTTTCACCTTGGGTTGGTGCGCGGCATACAACCATGTGATGCGCCCACCCCAACAAAAACCCGTGATGCCCAGTTTGTCGACATTGCCGCCATTCTGGGAGGCCCAGGCCACACAAGCGTCCAAGTCGTTCATCACCTGGGCATCGGGCACCTTGGACACCACCTCGGCAATGAGTTTGCCAATCTCACCATAGCTGCCCGCATCCCCTTGGCGCACCATCAACTCAGGCGCAATGGCCAAATAGCCTTGGTGAGCCAGTCGGCGGGTGACGTCAGCGATGTACTCGTGGACACCAAAAATTTCGGACACCACCAGCACCACCGGCAAATGGGACTGGCCGGCAGGCGCACTGCGGTAGGCCGGCATGTTGAAACCCGCCACATTGATCATCACTTCACCGTGCACCAAGCCCTCACCACTGGTTTTCACCGCGGTTTGCGCCATCACGGGCAAGGCCGCAGCGGCGTAGCCCACTCCCACAGCGGTTTGCAGCCATTGACGGCGATTGGTTGACCCCCACGCAGCGGCAGGGGCGAGCAAAGCTTGACCATCGGTCAACAGGTTGTGGTTCATGGGGAGGTCGGGTTTGAAAGAGGACAAATTTGACAAATCACAGCGAGATTATGCGCCCCTGACTTTGACGCTGATCCGCCTGATGAGGCTGGGGCAGTGTGTCAAATTAAATAAATTGTTGTAAATTAACAAAATTAGCAATTTATGAGGCATTGAGTAGTCATATTTGATGGATATTCATATTAGAGTACTCATAAATGGAAACAACAGAGGAGTAAAGATGCTTTTTCAACTTTGCCAAAGGGGACTGATCAGTCTGTGTGCATGCCTGTTGGCGAGCTTGCCTGCCCAAGCCACCAGCATCAAGGTGGTGGGCAAGTCCATCGACCGGTGCATCCAAAATGCCGCCGAATACCACGAGGTGGATCCCCAGTTGCTGCGTGCCATCTTGATGGTGGAAAGCCGCCTCAACCCCAAAGCCATGAACCGCAACACCAATGGCACCCGCGACATCGGTGTGGCACAAATCAACTCGATCCACCTGCCCGTGCTGAAGGTGCACGGCATCCAAGAAGACCACCTGAAGGATGCGTGCATCAACACCTATGTGGGCGCATGGATACTGCGCAAACAAATCGCCAAACACGGCTTGAATTGGTTCGGCATCGCCACTTACCACTCCACCACACCAGATAAAAATTACCGCTACCAGGTGTTGGTCTACAACGAGCTTGTCCGCAGTGGCGTCATCCGCAACACCACCATGACCGTCCCAACCTGGGTCAAGTGACCTTCAATGCGCTTGGTCCCAGTTGGCACCCACACCCACCTCGGCGAGCAGCGGCACTTTGAGTTGCGCCACCTCGGCCATCAAGCGCGGTACTTCGGTTTTGAGCCAATCCACCTGAGACTCAGGCACCTCAAACACCAGTTCATCATGCACTTGCATGATCATGCGGATGCCACGTGGTTCAGCATCCAGCACCTGTTGAATTTTCACCATGCTGAGTTTGATCAAGTCCGCTGCCGTGCCTTGCATGGGCGCATTGATAGCCGCACGTTCAGCACCACCCCGGCGTGGGCCGTTGGGTGAGTTGATTTCGGGCAAATACAAACGCCTGCCAAACACCGTCTCCACATAGCCTTGTGCTTTGGCTTGGGCACGGGTGTCGTCCATGTAGCGCTTCACGCCCGCAAAACGCTCAAAGTAACGTTGGATGTAGTTTTTGGCGGCGGTGTTGTCGATACCCAGCGCCTTGGCCAAGCCAAAGGCACTCATGCCGTAAATCAACCCAAAGTTGATCACCTTGGCATAGCGACGCTGCTCGCTGCTGACCGTGTCGGGTGTCAAGCCAAACACCTCGGCCGCCGTGGCCTTGTGCACATCCAAGCCGTCGTGAAAAGCTTTGAGCAACGCGGGGTCGGCGCTGATGTGCGCCATGATGCGCAACTCGATTTGGCTGTAGTCGGCACTGGCAATCACATGGCCCGCAGGTGCCACAAAGGCCTCGCGCACTTTGCGACCCTCGGGCGTGCGGATCGGGATGTTTTGCAAATTGGGGTCGTTGCTGGACAAACGCCCGGTCACCGCCACCGCTTGCGCGTAATGGGTGTGCACACGACCGGTGCGTGGGTTGGCCAGCTGCGCCAATTTGTCGGTGTAGGTGCCTTTGAGTTTCGAGAGCGATCGGTGCTCCAAAATTTTCGCGGGCAGCGGGTAGTCTTCGGCGAGTTTTTCCAACACCTCTTCATCGGTGCTGCGCGCCCCGGTGGCGGTTTTTTTGATGACCGGCAAACCCAGTTTGTCAAAAAAGATTTCGCCCAGTTGCTTGGGTGAGGCCAGGTTGAAGGGCTGACCCGCGATCGCATAGGCCTCTTGTTCGAGCTGCATGATGCGGTGCCCCAAGCTGTGGCTTTGCGCGGCCAAGGTGGGCGCGTCGATCAACACGCCGTTGCGCTCGATGCGGTAGAGCGCTTCGCTGCTGTCGATTTCCAGCTGGTAAACGAACCGAAGCTTGTCGTCGGCTTGCAAGAGCGGCCACAAGCGTTGGTGCACAGCGAGCGTGAAATCCGCGTCTTCACAGGCATAGTGGGAGGCCTTGGCCACATCCACTTGCGCAAACGGTATTTGGTGCGCCCCTTTGCCGCACAGATCTTCATAGGACAAGCCCTTGCGCCCCAAGTGCCTGTCGGCCAAGCTCTCCAAGCCATGGGGCTTGTGCACTTCCAACACATAGCTTTGCAGCATGGTGTCGTGCACATAGCCTTGCACCTCGATGCCATGGTTGGCCAATACATGGCGGTCGTATTTCACATGCTGACCCAGCTTGTGTTGGGCCGGGTTTTCCAGCCAAGGTTTCAACTTGGCCAGCACCTCTTGCAAAGGCAATTGCGTGGGTGCATCGGCCGCGTTGTGAGCCAAAGGGATGTAGGCGGCCACACCAGGCGTGATGCACAAGCTGATGCCCACGATCTGCGCCTGCATCTCCACCAACGACGTGGTTTCGGTGTCCAAAGCCACCAGATCGGCTTGCTCAATCTTGACCAACCACTGGTTGAAGCTGTCCCAATCGAGGATGGTGTCGTAGTGCACCTCGGTGCTCACTGCAGGAGCGGGTTCGTCGAACAACACACCCACTTCACCAACGCCGCTGTTGGGCATGCTGCTTTTGCTGCTGCTTTTGCTGTCCCCGCCTTCCAGCGACGTCACCAAACCTTTGAAACCATATTGCTTGTAAAAATCCACCAAGCCAGTTTCATCAGGCGCTTGCATCAACACGCCTGCCATGGAAGGCCAACCGTTCACATGCGCTTGCAAGTCGCAATCGGTCTTCATGGTGACCAGTTGTTTGCCCGTGGGCAACCAGTCACGCGCCTGGCGCAGGTTGTCACCGGCCACGCCTTTGATCTCGTCAGCACGCGCCATCAACGCATCGAGCGAGCCGTATTCCAGCAACCATTTGGCAGCGGTTTTGGGGCCGACCTTGGCCACCCCCGGCACGTTGTCCACGGTGTCGCCCACCAAGGTTTGGTAGTCGATCATCAACGCGGGTGGCACACCAAACTCTTCGGTCACGCCAGCCACATCGCGTTTTTTTCCGTTCATGGTGTCGATGATGGTGATGCGCTCGTTCACCAATTGGCTCAAATCTTTGTCGCCACTGGAGACCACCACGTTCATGCCTTGCTGCGCCGCTCGGTGCGCCAAGGTGGCGATCACATCGTCGGCCTCAACACCCGGCACATCCAAGAGCGGCCAACCCATGAGCCGCACCAAGCGGTGAATGGGCTCGATTTGGCTGCGCAAATCGTCGGGCATGGGTGAGCGCGTGGCCTTGTACTGTGGGTAAATCTCGTCGCGAAACGTGGGACCTTTGGCGTCGAACACGCACACCGCATGGAGCGTGGGGTAGTCACGGCGCAAACTGGTGAGCATGTTGACCATGCCGCGAATCGCACCCGTGGCCTGGCTGGTCGGGTCGTTGCGGTCGGCCCGCAAATCGGGCATGGCATGAAAAGCGCGGTACAAATAGCTGGAACCGTCGACCAGCAACAGGGTGGATGTGTCTTGCATGGGGAGGATTGTGCCTACAATCGCGGCTTCTTCAGGCACTCGCTGTTTCACACATTTTCCATGGCCGTTTTCACCGAAGTTTCCGAGCAGCATGCGCGTGACCTGCTGACCCAACTCTCCATCGGCGACCTGGTGTCACTGCAGGGCATCAGCAGCGGCATTGAAAACACCAACTACTTCCTCACCACCGACCAAGGCGAATACGTGTTGACCGTGTTTGAGCGGCTGAGTCACGAACAACTGCCTTTTTATCTGTACCTGATGAAGCACTTGGCCGAACGTGGCATCGCCGTGCCCGATCCCCAGTCCAACAGCCAAGGCGATATTTTGTTGACCCTGATGGACAAACCAGCTGCTGTGGTCAATCGCTTGGCAGGTGAATCACAAATGCAACCCGGCGCCGCCCATTGCGCAGCCATGGGCCGCAATTTGGCGCAGATGCATCTGGCGGCCGTTGATTTCGAACAGCAACAACCGAATTTGCGGGGTCTGGCTTGGTGGAACGACACCGTGCCGCACATCCTGCCCTACCTCAACGATGCACAAGCGCATTTGCTCGCGCATGAATTGGCTTTTCAAAACCACATCAGCAGTGTGTCCAGCTACACCGCCATGCCACGCGGCCCTGTGCATGCCGACGCCTTTCGCAACAACGTCATGTTCGAAGGCGACGCGTTGAGCGGTGTGTTTGATTTTTATTTCGCCGGTGTGGACCATTGGTTGTTTGACCTGGGCGTGTGCATCAACGATTGGTGCATTGACGACGACACCGGCGTGATGGATGACACACGTTTGCACGCCATGCTGGATGCATACCAGTCGGTGCGCCCCTTGCAAGCCGCAGAGCGCGCCATGATCAATCCGATGCTGCGTGCCGCTGCCCTGCGTTTTTGGATTTCGCGCTTGTGGGATTTCCATTTGCCGCGTGAGGCCAGCATGCTCAATGCCCATGATCCTGGACACTTTGAAAAAGTCCTTCAGCAACGTTTGCAACACCCTGTCACACTCTGAACCATGAAACTGAATGTGGTCCCTGCACGCACCGGCTCTGCTTGGGTCAAGCAAGGCATCCAAACCTTTTGGCGTCAACCCCTGGCCCTGAGTGGTTTGTTTTTTCTGTTCACCGGTCTGATTTCACTGACCTCCTTGCTGTCTTATGTGGGCACGTTTGTCGGCTTGATGTTGTTGCCTGCCATCAGCTTGGGTTTGATGGCGGCCGCCCGTGAAGCGGATTTGGGTCGATTCCCCATGCCGCGCATCATGTTCATCGCCTTTCAACAAGGTGCGGACCAAAGCAAACGCATGGTCTGGATGGGCTTTGTCTATGCGGTGCTGTTTTGTTTGGTGTTGGCCGTCTCCACCTTATTTGACAACGGCGAATTCGCCAGGCTCTACCTGGTGGGGGGCAGCATGGGTGAGGACACCGTGCTGAGTGAGCCGTTCCAGATGGCCGCTATTTTTTGCCTGCTGATGTACCTGCCACTGACCGCTTTGTTTTGGCACGCACCTGCTTTGGTGCATTGGCATGATCAACCGCTGGCGAAAAGTATTTTTTTCAGCGCCATGGCCTGCTTGACCAACTGGCGAGCGTTTTTGGTGTTCGGTCTCACCTGGGCAGCCATCTTCATTGGCACCAGCTTGATTTTGGGTTTGGTCAGCGTCATCGCCGATGACGGTCAGCTCTCCATGATGCTGATGCTGCCCGCCATGATGCTGTTGGCTGCGATGTTTTTCGCCTCCAGTTACCACAGCTTTCGCGAATGTTTTGTGAGCGAGGCCATTCTGGCCTGACGACCGAGGCCTGACGCAAGAGGCCTGACGCAACAGGCCTGACGCAAGAGGCCTGACGCAAGAGGCCTGACGCAAGAGGCCTGACTAAACCTGCGTGAGCTTGGCCACCGACAAGGCCAACCATTTCACGCCGTGCCGGTTGAACTTCACCTGGGCACGCGCATCCTCGCCCAAGCCTTCCACCGAAATCACCGCGCCTTCACCAAACTTGGAGTGAAACACCTGCAAGCCAGCGCGTACCCAGGCATTGGGGCCACTGGCTTGGGGCGCAGCGCGCTGCGGGATCGCAGGTGGCGTGGTCGTGAAAAACCCAGCACGGTTGTGGTCACTTTGACCAAAACCTGAGGGGCGAGAACCCCAAGACGCTTGCGAGGGAACACCCATCTTGGGGGTCAACCACTTCAAGGTGTGTTCGGGCATTTCATCAAAGAATCGGCTCTTGATGTTGTAGCGGGTTTGGCCGTGCAACATGCGGGTTTGCGAATGGCTCAGGTACAGGCGTTTGCGCGCACGGGTGATGGCCACGTACATCAAGCGTCGCTCTTCCTCAAGGCCTTCAAAGTCGCTCATGGCGTTTTCATGCGGGAACAAACCTTCTTCCAAACCGGTGATGAACACGCAATCGAATTCCAATCCTTTGGCCGCGTGCACCGTCATGAGCTGCACCGCGTCTTGCCCTGCTTGCGCTTGGTTGTCGCCCGACTCCAAAGCCGCATGGGTGAGGAAGGCCGCCAAGGGTGACAAGGTTTCGCCGGTTTCTTCGTTGGGGGTGACCTCGCCTTTTGCGGCTTGCGCCGCGGCAAAGTCGGCTTGGCTTTGCATGGCCTCGTCCACGGGCAAGGCCGCCGCATCTTTGCCAAACCCTTCTTGGGTGACAAAACTCTCGGCGGCGTTCACCAACTCTTGCAAGTTCTCCACCCGGTCTGCGCCTTCGCGCTCTGCTTGGTAGTGCTCGATCAGCTTGCTGTGGTCCAACACCATCTCGATGATTTGCCGCAGTGTTTGCCCTTGGGTTTGTTCACGCAGCACATCGATCTTGGCGACAAAGGCCGAGATATTGGCCCCTGCTTTGCCGCCGATGGTGCTGACCGCGTCGTGCAGCGGGCAACCACTGGCACGGGCCGCGTCTTGCAACTGCTCGATGCTGCGCGCACCGATGCCGCGTGGCGGGAAATTCACCACCCGCAAAAAACTGGTGTCGTCGCGTGGGTTTTCCAGCAAACGCAAATAGGCCAGTGCGTGCTTGATTTCAGCGCGTTCGAAAAACCGCAAACCGCCATACACCCGGTAAGGCATGGCGGCATTGAACAAAGCGGTTTCAATCACACGGCTTTGTGCGTTGCTGCGGTAGAGCACCGCCACTTCGCTGCGCGAGGCCACGCCTTTGCTGCCGTCGCCATCGCGCCCATCACGCAACAGTTGCTTGATCTCTTCCACCATCCAATTGGCTTCGGCCAAGTCACCGGTGGACTCCATCACCCGCACAGGTTCGCCTGCGCCTTGGGTGGTGTGCAGGTTCTTGCCCAGACGGGTTTTGTTGTGCTTGATGAGCTCGTTGGCCGTGTCCAAGATGTGGCTGTGGCTGCGGTAGTTTTGCTCGAGCTTGATTTGATGCCGTACCTCGTACTCGCGCACAAAGTCGGCCATGTTGCCGACCCTGGCACCGCGAAACGCGTAAATGCTTTGGTCGTCGTCCCCCACGGCCAGCACCGAACTGCTGGGGCCACTGAGCAACTTGATCCACGCGTATTGCAAGCGGTTGGTGTCTTGGAACTCGTCAATCAAGATGTGGCTGAAGCGGTGTTGGTAATGCTCGCGCAGTGCATCGTTGTCGCGCAGCAGCTCGTAGCTGCGCAGCATGAGTTCACCAAAATCCACCACGCCTTCGCGCTGGCATTGGTCTTCATACAGTTGGTAAATCTCCACCTTTTGCCGCGTCTCGGGGTCCCGCACCTGCACGTCCTTGGGCCGCTGCCCGTCTTCCTTGCACCCAGCGATGAACCACTGCAGCTGTTTGGGTGGAAAACGCTCATCGTCGATGTTGTGCTGCTTGACCAAGCGCTTCACTGCAGAGAGTTGGTCTTGGGTGTCCAAAATTTGAAAGGCCTGCGGCAAATTGGCCAGCTTCCAATGCGCCCGCAAAAACCGATTGCACAGACCGTGGAAGGTGCCAATCCACATGCCACGCACATTCACCGGCAGCATGGCGCTCAAACGGGTGAGCATTTCTTTGGCGGCCTTGTTGGTGAAGGTCACGGCCATCAAACTGCCTGGGCTGGCTTGCCGTGTTTGAAGCAGCCACGCGATGCGGGTGGTCAGCACCCGTGTTTTGCCAGAACCTGCACCCGCCAAGATCAGGGCGTGCTCGGCGGGCAAGGTGACGGCGGCGAGTTGTTCGTCGTTCAAACCCTCGAGCAAAGGGCTGTGTTGAGAAGAAAGCATGCGTCGATTGTAGGGAGTGGCTGTTTGGATTCTGCGTAGAATCAATCACCGAGCCCAAGAATCTTGCTGCTCGGTTTACACAGGCTGAACCGACCAAGCCCCAAGCGCTCAATTCTTTCAATTTTTGGAGCTTGGACCATGGAAATATTCGATTACGACAACATTCTGTTACTCCCCCGCAAATGCCGGGTGGAAAGCCGCTCAGAGTGCGACACCAGCGTCACCTTAGGTCAACACACCTTCCGCTTGCCCGTGGTGCCCGCCAACATGAAGACCGTGGTGGACGAGAGCATTTGCTTGTGGATGGCGCAGCACAACTACTTTTATGTGATGCACCGCTTCGATTTGGACAATGTGCAGTTCGTGAAAGACATGCACGCCAAAGGTGTTTACGCTTCTATTTCATTGGGCGTGAAAGCGCCCGACCGCGCCACGGTCGACACCCTGGCTGCAGCGGGCTTGACACCCGAGTACATCACCATCGACATCGCCCATGGACACGCTGACAGTGTGCGCGACATGATTGGCTACATCAAAGCCAAATTGCCACACAGCTTTGTGATTGCAGGCAATGTGGCCACACCCGAAGCGGTGATTGATTTGGAAAACTGGGGCGCGGACGCCACCAAGGTGGGCGTGGGTCCCGGCAAGGTCTGCATCACCAAACTCAAAACTGGTTTTGGCACCGGCGGCTGGCAGTTGTCAGCGCTGAAGTGGTGCGCGCGTGTCGCCACCAAGCCCATCATTGCCGACGGTGGTATTCGCAGCCACGGCGACATCGCCAAGAGCATCCGCTTTGGCGCGTCCATGGTGATGATCGGCTCGCTGTTTGCAGGCCATGAAGAGTCGCCCGGCAAGACCGTGGAAGTGGACGGCGAGATGTTCAAGGAATACTACGGCTCGGCCTCGGACTTCAACAAGGGCGAGTACAAGCACGTCGAGGGCAAGCGCATTTTGGAGCCCATCAAGGGCAAGCTGGCCGACACCCTGATCGAGATGGAACAAGACGTGCAAAGCTCCATTTCTTATGCGGGTGGCACCAAGTTGATGGACGTACGCAAAGTCAACTATGTCATCTTGGGTGGCGACAATGCCGGCGAACACCTGCTGATGTAAGCTGAGACCATGACCACACTCAAAGCCCCCGAACTCCTCTTGCCTGCAGGCTCGCTCGACAAGATGCGCGCCGCTTACGACTTTGGCGCAGACGCTGTTTACGCAGGACAACCGCGCTACAGCTTGCGTGCGCGCAACAACGAGTTCCGCTTGGAGCAAATTGGCATCGGCATCGCCGAGGCCCATGCGCGTGGCAAAAAGTTTTTCGTCACCAGCAATTTGCTGCCGCACAACGACAAGGTGCGCACCTACATGCGCGACATCGAACCTGTGATTGCCATGAAGCCCGATGGCCTGATCATGGCCGACCCCGGTCTGATCATGATGGTGCGCGAGAAGTGGCCTGAGGTGCCCATCCACTTGTCGGTGCAAGCCAACACGGTGAACTGGGCCGCAGTGAAGTTTTGGCAGAAGGTGGGCGTGACCCGCATCATCTTGTCACGTGAACTCTCTTTGGATGAGATTGAAAAAATCCGCCAAGAGTGTCCCGACATGGAACTCGAGGTGTTTGTGCACGGCGCTTTGTGCATCGCCTACTCGGGCCGCTGTTTGTTGTCGGGTTACTTCAACCGACGCGACCCCAACCAAGGCACCTGCACCAACGCCTGCCGTTGGAGCTACAGCACCCAAGCCAGCACCAGCAACCCCAACACGGGTGAGGCCATGGCCATCCCCATGGAAGCCGACTTTGATTTCGCCAAGTCGCAGCAAGAAGCCGAGCAAAGTTTTTCAGCTTGTGGTGATGGCGTGCGCCACCCGGCTGCTGACAACATTTATTTGCTGGAAGACAAAGGTCGCCCTGGTCAACTCATGCCCATCATGGAAGACGAGCACGGCACGTACATCATGAACAGCAAAGACTTGCGTGCGGTGGAGTATGTCGAGCGCCTCGCCAAAATCGGTGTGGATTCACTCAAAGTGGAAGGCCGCACCAAATCGCTCTACTACGTGTCACGCACCGCACAGGTGTACCGCCGCGCGATTGACGACGCGATGGCTGGCAGGCCCTTCAACCCCGAACTCATCACCGAGCTCGATGGTTTGGCCAACCGCGGCTACACCGCAGGTTTGCTGGACCGCCGCCCTGCCAACGATTACCAAAACTACGAAACCGGTCACTCGGTGGGGCACCGCAGCCAGTTTGTGGGCGAGGTGCGGGCTGTCGCCGACGGCTGGGCCGAGGTGGAAACCAAGAACAAGTTTTCGGTGGGCGACATGATTGAAATCATCCACCCCAGTGGCAACCGCACCGTCAAGCTCGAACAGATGAAAGACAAAAACGGTGCGTCCATCGACGTGGCCGCTGGCAGCCCCACGCATGTGTGGATACCGATGGACGGCCCCGCGGACGGCGGCTTGTTGGCACGCCTCTTGTAGTTCTTCTTTTGTCTCAGGGAGCCTCACCATGTCTGACCACGCCACAGCCACCCTGATTCGAAACGGACGCGTCATCACCGCCACCGATGACTATGTGGCCGACGTGCTGTTGAAAGACGGCATCGTTCACACCATCGGCCAGCACCTGGAAGTGGGCGAGGATGTGCAAGTGGTCGACGCCACGGGTCTGTATGTGTTGCCAGGCGGTGTCGACACCCATGTGCACATGGAGAACGTGGTCGGCCCCACCATGACCTGCGACACCTTTGCCAGTGGCACCAAAGCCGCGGCCTTTGGCGGCACCACCACCGTGGTGGACTTTGCGTTGCAAACCGCAGAAGACTCACCCTTGGGTGCCATTGCCCGCGCACAACGCAGCGCTGAATCTCAAGTGAACATCGACTATGGTTTGCACGTCATCGTCACGCGGGTGGACGAGCAGGTGTTGAAAGACGTGCGCTACGCCATGCACCACGAGGGTGTGAGCAGCTTCAAAATGTTCATGGCCTACCCCGGCGTGATGATGGCCGACGACGCCGCCATCTTTCGCATGCTGCGACAAGTGGGCGCGGACGGCGGCATGCTGGCCTTGCACGCCGAGAATGGCACGGTGATTGACCTGCTGATCAAAGAAGCCTTGGCCGCAGGCCACACCTCACCGCGCTACCACGAGATGACCCGCCCTTCCATCATGGAAGGCGAGGCCACGCACCGTGGCATTCGCTTGGCCGAGTTGGCCGAAGCGCCCATCTACTTTGTGCATGTGTCCAGCAACAACGCCTTGAAACACATCGTGCAAGCACGCGCCGAAGGCATTCCGGTGTTTGCCGAAACCTGCCCGCATTACCTGTTGTTCGACAAGTCGGTGTACAGCTCGGATGATTTTGAAATCGCCAAGTACGTGATGACGCCACCCTTGCGCACCAACGAGGACCAAAAGCATTTGTGGCGCGCCCTGCGCTATGACGACTTGCAAGTGATTGCCACCGACCACTGTCCGTTTTGCATGAAGGAAGGCCACCTGGGCTACCAAAAACAAAAGCAAATGGGCCGTGACGACTTTTCGATGATCCCCAATGGCGCACCCGGCATTGAAACCCGTTTGGTGAGTTTGTTTGACATTGGCGTCATGAAAGGCAAGTTCTCCTTGAACCGTTTCGTTGAACTCACCGCCACCTCACCGGCCAAGTTGTTTGGCCTGTTCCCGAAAAAAGGCACGATTGCCGTGGGCAGCGATGCTGATGTGGTGCTGTTCAACCCTGCGGTGACGCAAACCATACGCGCCCAAGATTTGCACAGCAACGTGGACTACACGCTGCTTGAAGGCCGCACCCTGCAAGGCCGGGTGGAGAAAGTGTTTTTGCGCGGACACCTGATCGTGGATGGCAAGGAATGGAAGGGCCGCGAAGGCTTGGGCCGGTTTGTGCCGCGTGGTCAGGTGCAGGCGTTTTGATGAGCGCGTCAGGCCTTGAGGTACTTTGGGCAGGTCAGCCGGTGTCCGTGGAGCCGCTCACGGCCGAGGCGTTCAAAGCCTTTGGTGATGTGATCGAGGCCAGCTCCCGCGCCCAGCACTTCACCATCAACCAAGGCTTTGCCGAGCGGTTTCACCAACTTGCCCATGTGGACGTGACCCAAAACGGCGGTCAACCAACCATCAGCATTTTCAAAGCCAAGGCTCGCCCCCTGCCCTTGCAACTCAGCGTGCTGGAGAAGCACCCGTTCGGTTCGCAAGCCTTCATGCCTTTGTCGGGCGATGCGTACCTGGTGGTTGTGGCCTTGGGTGGCGACACGCCAGACATGTCCACACTGACATGTTTCTCAGCGACTGCGCAGCAAGGCGTGAACTATGCCAAAGGGACTTGGCACCACCCTTTGTTGGCTTTGAACGATGGCGACTTTTTGGTGGTGGACCGCGCAGGGCCCTCGGGTGAAGTCAATTGTGTGGAAGTGGTGTTGGAGGAAGTCGCCGCTGCGTCGGTCAATCCAACCGACTAACTTCGCACATGACCAAAACACCAGGAAGCGTGGTCATGGGTCACACACAAAAGCGCTTGCTTCAGCTAACATACATCACTCATATACATCACATGAGATTGTCACATGGCGCTTCCTTCTGAATTGGCCAGAACCCAAATCTACTTAACCGCCCAGCAGCAACAGCAATTGAGCCTGCTGGCCAGACAACAAGGCTGCAGCAGCAGCGCCTTGATTCGCACCGCCATTGACGATTTCTTGCAGATCCACCATCCCCAAGAACGACTGGCCAAGCGTTTGCGCTCAGCAGGGACATGGGATGCGAAAGCCGCACGCCCTTCCTTGGACGAACTCCGCTCTGAAGCGCGTTCATTTTGAGCACACCCATGTTGCCTTTGGTGGACACCGATGTCTGGATCGATTTTCTGCGTGGCACACCCCAGGCCGTTGCCTTTGTGTCCAAGTTGCCCAACGACGTGGCCATCAGCAGCATCAGCGTGGCCGAGTTGTATGCAGGCGTTCGGGACGGCGCTGAAACGCAAGCTTTATCGGACTTGCTGGACACCTTGGAAGTCATTGATCTCAATAGAGACATCGCACAGGCCGGTGGGTTGATTCGCAGAGAGCACGTCAAAGCCCATGGGGTGGGTTTGAACGATGCGCTGATTGCCGCCACGGCGGTGCACCGCAACGCCTGCCTCTACACCTTGAATGTGAAGCACTACCCCAGCTTGCGCAAAAACCAAGTGGTGCAGCCTTACCGAAAATCTTGAATAGAGCACCAGTTGGTGCAAATGTCTTCAGGCTATTGCGCCGCTCAAGATAGGCAATCCCTCGACCTTCGCAAAATCCCGGTCGTGCGTGACCAAGGCCGCAGCTTCAATGCTCAGGGCCGAGGCGAGTTGAACAGCATCGGGCAACTTCAAACGGTATTGCACCCGCAACTGCGCGGCCAAGCTGGCGACTGAAGCGGACATGGGCACCACTTGGTAGCGGTTCAAGGCTTTTTCATAGCGCTTGGCCAGCGTGGTTTGTTTGGCTTTCAGGGGGCCCGTCAGCACCTCGGCCAGCGTGATGGTGGTGAGCGCCAGCTGCACTTGGCCGCGCTCTGCCGCTTCAAACAAACCCAGAAACAGCGGTGCGAATTGCGCATGGTCTTCCAGCAGGTAGATCCAAGGTGCGGTGTCCACCAACACGGTGACGCCCGGCTGCAAGCCGCCCCACAACGGCTCAGCAGCAGCTGTGGTCAGGCGCGTCACCATTCTTGGCGCAACTGCGCCACGGCTTTGACGGCACCCTGCGGCCACAGACCGCGCCCGGTGCCACGCAAGGCCAAGATGCCGCCCAATGCCACTTGCTGGCCCTGTGCGGCTTGCCAGTCTTGCACCGGCACCACCACGGCCAGGGGTTTGCCGTGGCGGGTGATGATGCTGCTGTGACCCGCTTGGGCCTCTGCCGCAATCAAGGGCAACTGGGCTCGTGCTTGCTCTAAGCCGTATGTTTTCTTGTCACTCATGACAAACCCTTCTTATTTATTCCGTACAGACTGTACAGAATAAATAAAGAGATTGTCAATGAATTTGGGACGATCAAGCTTCAGATGGCGAGGGACAATCTGGGCATGAACGACCCAACTGCTCGAAACGAACAACCGCGTAACCCCCTGCATGGTGTGACGCTGGAGGCGATGGTGCGTGCCTTGGAAGCGCACTTCGGTTGGGAAGAATTGGCCCGTCAGATCCCTGTGCGCTGCTTTTCGCACGACCCGAGCGTCAGTTCAAGCTTGAAATTCCTGCGCAAAACGCCTTGGGCGCGTGACAAGGTGGAGAGCCTGTACCTGTTCATGCTGAGGGAACAGGCGCGCAGGGACCGGTCGTAATCAGACAGCTGCCCGTGATCGACGAGCAGCATTGACGCGCTTGTTGAGGGTGACTTCTCCACCCAAGTGGTCGATCACCACAGAGGGACGATCAGGAAACTTGGCCATCAGTTCCAGCTTTCCGCCCATGCTTTCCACGTAGTGGCGCATCGTTGAAAGCAGCATATCGCTGCGTTTTTCCAGACGAGAAATGGTGTCCTGACGCACCCCTAAGGCTGAAGCCATTTGCGCTTGGGTTTGCTGAACTGCATGTCGAAGGTCTTTGAGGGTCGCCAACTCCATGGCCCGATCTTCCACCCGTTTTTTTCGGTCTTTGGGAAGCGTCGCCATCACGTCATCGAGTTTTCTTGCCATTTTTGGACTCCTTATTTGATTGACTCAAAGTTGCCAGATGGTCGTCGTAACGCGCATCGGCCACCGTGAGTAAGCGCTTGTAAAACCTGCGCTGATCTGCCCCACCTTTATCGCCACCCACCAGCACGATCACTTTATGGACTTAAAGACATATTTCGTTAAATCTATTTAGGATGACAAATTGCTGGCCAACCCCGCCGTTGGCCAAGCCTATGACGCACAAGCACCACCCGATTGACTTGCCCGACCCCGTTGAAGCCATCACCTAGAGCCGATGATCGGTCAGCCCAACCGTGTTTAAGAGGTGCTTAACTACAAGCGGCCATTAACGCTGCGCATGATCCGAAACTTGAACAAGGGCTTGGGCATCTCTGCGCAGGTGCTCATTGCAGACCCAACTCAATCGGTGCGCGTTCACTGCCAGATCAATGGGGGGTGCTAAGACGCTTTGACCTCGCTCAGCAAATCGGGGTGGCGATCCAGTACCTTGAGCAACTTGACCAAGGCCAACGGTGGTTTGGTCTTGCCGTTCTCGTAGCGAGAAAATGCATTCACACCGCCGCCAAAAATATCAGCAGCTTCACGTTGGTCAAGGTCGAGCTTCTTGCGCACTTTGGCAATGTAGCTGGGGTCAACATAAGCAGCGTTCACTTGCCTTTGATGCACCCCAAGCAACTCGCTGTATCGGTCACCGTGTTCGCGGCTCAAGACCACTTCGCCACAGGCAGGACAAAAATCACCCGTCACGTCGGGAATGGCAGTGCTTTCGCCCTTGTAGACATAGGGGATGTCGCGGGTATCGTGGATCAGTTCAGCCGCTCCGCAGCATGGGCATTTCATGGTTACAGCTCCTTGAATGAAACAATCAAAACGTCGTCGATGACAGTTAGCTTGAGATATACCTCAGCGCCGCTGGTGGTCTTGGCGTGGTACACGTCCTGCCAAATCCGGTGATCCGCATGGGTCGTCATGCTCTTGTAGAAGTTGGCCGAGGTTAGGGACATGACGACTGCACACATTCCGGCCAAGTCGCTGATGCCGAGCTCAAGAGCACCTCCGAATGCGCTTGCTGTCGCCCTTACATGACCACCCTCGACCAGCGCCTGGACAACGGCCAGCTTGCAGTGAGGGGTACTTTTTTCCATGGTAAATTGTAACCAAGTAGGTTTATTTGGCAAATAGGTTAAAGATCAAGCCATCGCTGCGCAGTAGGCGCACTTTCCTGGTGCTGCATGTGTTTGTGAAAAAGACGCAGACCACACTACGAAGGGCCATTGCTGAGAATGCAGCGCCTTGAGTTATGCGCCCTTGGGCAACTTTGGCTTCACCCTGACTTTGGGCTTGCTCGGCGCTGCCGGTTCGGGGTTTTCTATCTCTTTGACGCGCTCGTAACCCACCTGCGCCAGCCAGCGTTTGAACGGCTCTGCCTTGGGCGACGGGATGGACTGGATGATGCGCAACAGCCCCTCGGTGTTGGCGCAATTGGTCTCGCGTTGTTTGCCGTCAGGGGCTTGCAGCGTAAGGGGGTACAAGTTGTACCCCAGTTGGCATCTAGCGCAGGGTCACGGCGGCGCAGGTCTTTCACGTAGCCCTCAGGCTGCACCGAGTCGGTCAGCACACCCACCACGTCAACAATGGCAAACCACCATTCCTCGTTGTGCCAGACACGGCGAATGGTGTTTTCCTGGAACACCGCGATGTGGTGCGCGGGATCGTTGGGGGTTGTGATTTTCTTCATGTGGCTCCCAGAAAGACTGTAATTTTATACAGTTGTTTGAGAATGCGGCAATCGCTGTTTCTTAACTCGGCGATGACATCCGCCACATGAACGTGGGCCTGACCCAAGGCGAAGTGGCTGCACGCATGGGCACGACCTAAAGCGTGGTGGCTCGCATCGAAAGTGGCAGGGCACGCCATCCATGCGAACAGTCCAACGTTTTGCCCATGCCGTGGGAGTGCGTGCTGTGGTGCGCATGAAGCCTTTGGCGGGTGGATGAAGTTTTGGCATCAGACAGGGTCAGTTAAATCCTGAACGATAGATGGCCAGTTTTGCAGCTCGGCGCGCAGTTTCGAGAAACTTAAGTCATTCAGTTTTGAAATTTCAACCGCGGTACCAGCTTGAAGTGCCGTGTGTTTTGGGTCGCCAAGGTCCGACTGACAGCGGTTAACAAGTGCGAAGCAGTTCTTACTCCTCGTCGCTGTGAAACTCTTCGTAAAGGTCAGCTAAGGATTGGCCATTGATCGACCAATACAACTTCGAAGCCACCCCCCGGCCAACGATTTCAGGCATGAGCTTGAGAGATACGCGCTGCAAAGAAGATTCATCACCCTGGTAAATCACCGTACGTGGACCGGCAATCGTTGCGGTCGTAGTGCCATCCTTGAATGTGATGACGTCGCCGACCTTCAAACCAATTTGCAAGTAGTCAATCTTTGGACGCATTTTTCGCTTGTCCTTTACTGCGGATTCAAGTGCTTCAGGGTCTGTCTGAGCCTTCGCCTGTGCCTCAACCTGCGCAGTTACCACTTTACCCTGGTGCAACAATTCCAGAATAGCCAAGACTTGACTGGGCTTAGTTCTAAAAAACTCGCGCGAAGGATTGATACGGTCAGGGGCAAACGCAAGGTGAAGCGCTTGTTCGACTTTTCTCGCATCCGGGACATTGCAGGCGTAGACGCAATCGAATGGGAGAGGAACCGCAGTGCTGCTGCCAAGGGTTGCGATGCGCTCTCCTGCATCCGAAGCCTTCGTCATTCCAATCTTGACGATACCGGGCATTGCTGGATTTGTGAGCACATAGACAGTTTGAAGGTCCTGCTGAGAATTCATTTCGTCCATTGTTGCTTTCTGTGTTGACAGTAGTATTTGCGCAGCGTCAATCGATTTTTAATTTTCTGTAGCCTTAACTTTGCGTGTTTTCTTCTCGGCCGCCGCAGGCAACAAACTGGTAATCCGCTGATACAGCTCAAACAAAAACGCCACGCGCTCGGCATCGGATGCGTAGGACTTTTTGCCGCCGCTAGGCACATAGGCGGCGTCTACAGCGGTGTCGAGTTTGTGGTGGGCCTTGAGCAAGGCCGGGGGCATGGTGAGTGGGTCGTACAGGTCGGCCAAGGAGGAAGTGGGAAACGCAGCACGAGCGTCCAACACGCCTTGCGCGGCTTGCTCGATGGCGCTCTTGTGTTTGTCGCTGAGGGGTTCGCCAGCAAAGCCTGGCCAAGGGAAGTTGTTGTAGACGATGGAATTAGAGTAGCGGAAGTCGCTCTTTATGCGGCCACAGGTGAACCGCATGAAGGCGTTGTGCATGGCGCTGGTCATGACACCGAAGTGGAACAAGCTTGCGTTGGTAATCATGGAATTGGCGTTCCCACAAATAACTGTTGATTCACAAAAGCCAATCGGCACATAGTGGCGGGTTTCTGAGCTGTGCAGTGGGATGAGCAGGTAATTAGTTGCAGGCTGTCTAATTTTTTGAAACAAGGAAGGCTTAGATGCATCCAATTTCGTTTGGGCATCAGTGCTTTGCAGCCGCATAGACCGCACAGCTTGAACCCGCCTCATGACTTCCGGCAAAGCCTTCAGTTCATTAGGAGGGCAATCCATCAACCACAAACACCAACGAGATGTGTTGTTGATGAATTCATCAGCCCCCAAGAATGGACGAATCCATTTGGCGGCCTGAGGCTCCCTACTGATCAATTCCTCTTTTTCTGCATCGTCCATGAGTAAATGACCGCCATCTGTGGGCTTGCTACCGTAGGTCATCTCCTCCACATTGCAAATAGGCTGTCGACGCTTGCTCAACAAAACATCTGGTGCGTCCAACAAGTAGGCATTGATGTGGTTGGCCTTGGTGGCGTGAGGTAGGCCTTGCGTATCCGAATAGTCATAGATGATTTTTGGACTTTTGACTGAAGCACCGAAGCCCACAATCACGCAATGAACAGCTGCATTTCCTTTTGCTTCGTTCGACCATGAGAAGGTGCGGTGTGCAAAGTTGATTTGCATGCCCAAGCGCTGCATTTCACCCCAGAGCACAGCCACTTGCTCGCCTTGGGTGATGCTGTTGGTCGATACAAAGGCGGCGTGTGCTTGATGATTCAAACCAAGGTATTTAGCAGCCAACACATACCAGCCGCAAACAAAATCCAAGTCCCCAGCCCCATGCAACCCTCTGGTGACTGATTCCAGATCAGACTTCTGTTCTTTGCTTTGATTGGATTTACCCAAAAACGGCGGATTCCCCATCACAAAACCACACCGCCCCGCTGGCAACACCTCATTCCAGTCCAGCCGCAGCGCATTGGCGTGGCGAATATGCGGCGAGTTCCTCAGCGGAATACGGGCGTAGTACAGGCCAAACTCCTCGCTCACCCGCAGGTTCATTTGGTGGTCCACCAGCCACAGCGCCACTTGGGCAATTTGCGCGGGGAACTCTTCAATCTCAATGCCGTAAAACTGGTCCACGTTCACGCCAATCAAGCTGTTCACATCCACGCTTTGCTGGCCTTTGTGGTCGCTCAGCTCGTTGGCAGCGCGCAGCACTTGCAGCTCCAACTCGCGCAGTTCGCGGTAGCTGATGACCAGGAAGTTGCCGCAGCCGCAGGCGGGGTCTAAAAAGGTCAGGGTTTTCAGGCGGCTGTGAAACGCCTCCAGCTTGTGGCGGTTGCCGCGTATGCGCTCAAACTCGGCATGCAACTCGTCCAAAAACAAGGGCTTGATCAGCTTCAAGATATTGGCTTCAGAGGTGTAATGCGCCCCCAAGTTGCGCCGCGCTTTCTCGTCCATGATGCTTTGGAACAAGCTGCCAAAAATCGCCGGACTGATGGTGGACCAGTCCAAGGCGCAGGCGTCCAGCAGGGCTTGGCGCATGGCGGTGTTGAAGTCGGCCATGGGCAGGGTTTCTTCAAACAAGCGGCCATTGATATAGGCGAACTTGGCCAACTGCTCGTCCATGTGCTTGCTGCGCTGCGCCTCGGCGGTGTTGAGCACTTGAAACAGCTGACCCAAGCGTGGCCCCAGGTCCGAACCGTCAGGGGCGGTGCGTTCTTCGATGAAGTCGCGAAAGGAATCGGTGGGCTGAAAAATACCGGTGTCGTCGGCAAACAAACAAAACAGCATGCGCACCAACAGCACTTCCAGCGCATGGCCTTGGTAGCCACTGGCTTTCAAGGTGTCATGCAGCCGCCCCAGCGCCATGGCGGCCTTGATGTTCACCGGGTCTTCAGGGCGAATGGTTTGCACCTTGTAGCCCAGCAAGGTGCCAAAGTGCTTCACATGCTTGTGCAGGTCTTTCAGTTTGAAGCGCAGCACCTCGCCGCCCTTCAATGGCCGCACTTCAAACTGACCAAAGTCGCACACCACCACCAAGTCGGGCAACTCATGCTCTGGGATGTTGTGCAGGTAGTCCATGGCCTGCTGGGTGGCGTCGTTCAGGTCTTTGCCCAAGGACTTTTGCTCCACCAGCAGCTTGCCCGGCCAAAACAAGTCGATGAAACCGGCGCTGCCGCCTAGCTTTTGGACGTTGTGCTCGAACGTGGCCACCCGTTTGTCGGTGATGCCAAAGATTTCAAAGAAATCTATCCAAAACGGCGTGCTTTGGCTTTTCTCGTTGCACGCATCCGCCCATGTTTGACTGAAAAGCAATGCTCTGGATTTGATCTCGTTCCAGTTAAGACCCATAAAGTACTCATCAAGTGAGGCTTGATAGTACCTTAAAGTAATATATTTTTAAGTGAAATTCATCCCAAAGTAATTCATATTGAAACAATATTTTTCAAATTTGACACTTTTGCGGCTGGTTCAGTTGCTTGAGCCCCATTCAGGCGCGCACGAAGAAGCGTTTGGGTCCTGCCGCGCCTGGGCGAAGTTGGAGGGGTTGTGATGTCGGTCAGCCGGTTTGGCTTGACGCGACTGCTTCAGAGCATGAAAATAAGCACCTTAAACAGGTCTTTTAAGGTCAGCGATGTCAAATTTGATTTATGCCACGGTCACTGCCAGCGTGTCCGAATTGAAAAAGAACCCGATGGGCACTGTGTCTGCGGGGCAGGGCCAGACAGTGGCCATCCTCAACCGCAATGCGCCGGCCTTTTATTGCGTGCCGGCAGGCGCGTATGAGGCCTTGATCGACCGCTTGGAGGACATGGAGCTCAACGCCATTGCCGATGCCCGTTCCGGTGAACCTGTGATCAGAGTCACGCTCGATGAGCTCTGAGCCGGCCTATGCCTTGGCCTTTGTGCCACAGGCGCTCAAGGAGTGGAAGAAGCTCGACCCCCATACCCGTCAGTTGTTCAAGACCCGCTTGATCGAACGTTTGGCGGCACCGCGACTGGCCTCGGCTCAATTGCGCGGCCACCCTGACCGCTACAAAATCAAGCTGAGGGCCTTGGGGTATCGCTTGGTGTACGAGGTGCGTAACCAAGAGGTGCTGGTAGTGGTCGTGGCCGTGGGTCGGCGTGATGGCCAAGCGGTGTACCTGGCTGCACAGCAACGGGCGATCACTTAAGCCGTCACGCCCTTGGCAACTTCCACGTACTCTTCAATCTGATTGAAGTTCATGTACTTGTAAATGGCCTCGCCATCCTTGTTCACCACACCCATGGCTTCGTGGTACTCGGCCACGGTGGGGAACTTGCCCATCTTCGAGGTGATGGCCGCCAACTCGGCAGACGCCAAAAACACGTTGGTGTTTTTGCCCAAACGGTTGGGGAAGTTGCGGGTCGAGGTGGACACCACGGTCGCGCCTTCGCGCACCTGCGCTTGGTTGCCCATGCACAGCGAGCAGCCGGGCATTTCGGTGCGTGCACCAGCCGTGCCAAAAGCGGCATAGTGACCTTCCTTGATCAGCTCGCTCTCGTCCATCTTGGTGGGCGGTGCCACCCACAGCTTGACCGGGATGTCGCGCTGACCACCCAGCAACTTCGCTGCGGCGCGGAAGTGGCCGATGTTGGTCATGCAACTGCCGATGAAGGCTTCGTCGATCTTGGTGCCAGCCACCTCGGACAAAAACTTCGCATCATCCGGGTCGTTCGGGCAGCAGACGATGGGCTCTTTGATGTCGGCCAAATCGATCTCGATGACATGCGCGTATTCGGCGTCCTTGTCGGCTTCAAGCAGGTTGGGCGCAGCCAACCAGGCTTCCACTTTCTCGATGCGACGCGCCAAGGTGCGGGCGTCGGCATAACCATCGGCGATCATGTTTTTCATGAGCACCACGTTGGACTTGAGGTACTCCTCGATCGGCTCTTTGTTGAGCTTGATGGTGCAACCCGCAGCCGAACGCTCAGCAGAGGCGTCTGACAACTCAAACGCTTGCTCCACTTTCAAGTTGGGCAGACCTTCGATTTCCAAAATACGGCCTGAAAACTCGTTGATCTTGCCGGCCTTGGCGACCGTCAAGAGGCCCTTTTTGATGGCGTACAAAGGAATGGCATGCACCAGGTCACGCAGGGTGACGCCGGGTTGCATCTCGCCTTTGAAGCGCACCAACACCGACTCGGGCATATCCAAAGGCATCACGCCAGTGGCGGCGCCAAAGGCCACCAAACCCGAACCCGCAGGGAATGAAATGCCGATGGGGAAACGGGTGTGCGAATCGCCGCCGGTGCCCACGGTGTCGGGCAACAACAAGCGGTTGAGCCAAGAGTGGATCACGCCGTCACCAGGACGCAGGGCCACGCCACCGCGGTTGCTGATAAAGGCTGGCAGTTCGCGGTGGGTCTTCACATCCACGGCCTTGGGGTAGGCGGCGGTGTGGCAGAAGGATTGCATCACCATGTCGGCAGAGAAGCCCAAGCAGGCCAAGTCTTTCAACTCGTCGCGTGTCATCGGGCCTGTGGTGTCTTGTGAACCCACGGTCGTCATCTTGGGTTCGCAATATGTGCCGGGGCGAACGCCTTGGCCTTCTGGCAAACCAACCGCACGACCGACCATCTTTTGCGCCAGTGTGAAAGCGGCCTTGGAGGCAGCAGGCGCTGTGGGCAGGCGGAACAGGGAGGACGCTGGCAGGCCCAGGAATTCGCGGGCTTTGGAGGTCAGGC
>JACCDX011709542.1_pt1 | contig 33888 bp, 23 predicted proteins | sample 7449681 | NCBI WGS metagenome assembly JACCDX01 (sample SAMN15323450, study PRJNA562643) | freshwater metagenome | isolation source: river surface water | place: USA:Blue River Watershed | collected 2017-08-18
GGTAACTTTATTTTTGTGTTTAGGAATGGCATTAATGGGATTCACATATGGTCCAATTGGTACTTTTCTTTCAGAATTGTTTCCAACAACTGTTCGGTATTCAGGAGCATCTTTAACTTTTAATCTAGCGGGTATTATTGGGGCTGCATTTGCTCCCATGATTGCTATATGGATTGCTACTAACTATGGTTTGGACTTTGTAGGATATTATCTTTCTGCTGCGGCCATTATCTCATTGATTTCTCTTTTGGTAATTAGTAAAAAAGAACATCAGTTTTAATGTAAAGACACAATATTAAACGATATTTGTTCTCTAAAATAATTTCCTTGAAAACAAAACTATTCCTTGTTACGCCACCGTTTACTCAACTGAATACTCCGTATCCAGCAACGGCTTATATTAAAGGTTTTTTAAACACCAAAAATATTGAGTCGGTTCAAGCTGATTTAGGAATAGAAGTAATTTTAGCTTTGTTTTCGAAAAAAGGATTACAAGATCTGTTTCAAGTTTTCAATTCTAAATTTGATGAAAGTTATTCAGAAAATGCGAAACGTATTTTTGCCTTACAAGACGAATATATCAAAACCATTGATTCGGTTATTGCTTTCTTACAAGGAAAAAATCCCACTTTGGCACTCCAAATTTGCCAAGAAGATTTTCTACCCGAAGCCTCTCGATTTGAACAGCTAGAAGAATTAGATTGGGCTTTTGGTACCATGGGAACCCAAGATAAGGCGAAACATTTAGCTACGTTGTACCTTGAAGATATTTCTGATTTTATTGTAGAATGTGTAGATCCTAATTTTGGATTCAGTCGCTATGCCGAACGTTTAGGTCGATCTGCCAATTCATTTGATGAATTGTACCAAGCATTACAACAAGAACCTACTTATATTGATTCTGTTTTGCTTTCGATACTGAAAGTTAAAATAGAGACCATTCAACCTTCTGTATTTTTAATTTCAGTTCCTTTTCCTGGGAATTTATATGCTGCTTTTCGCTCGGCGCAATGGTTGAAAAATCACCATCCAGAAATCAAGATATTGATGGGCGGTGGATTTGCCAATACCGAATTGCGTTCCCTTTCAGACGAACGGGTTTTTGAATTTTTCGATTTTATTTCTTTAGATGATGGCGAATTGCCAATTGAATTGATAATTCAAAATATTGAATTAGGAGTACACAACGAATTCAAGCGCACTTTTTTGTTGGAAAAGGGGAAAGTGGTGTATAAGAATAATTCAGTTCGAAATGACTACAAACAATCCCAAGTAGGAACACCAGATTATTCAGATTTGCTTTTGGACAAATACATTTCGGTAATTGAAATTGTGAATCCAATGCACCGAATGTGGAGTGATGGTCGATGGAATAAGTTGACTATGGCGCACGGTTGCTATTGGGGAAAATGTACTTTTTGTGACATTTCTTTAGATTACATTAAAATCTACGAACCTATTGCTGCCGGAATTTTGTGTGACCGAATGGAAGAAATGGTTGATCAAACGGGTCAGACAGGTTTTCATTTTGTGGACGAAGCAGCACCTCCCGCTTTAATGCGAGAGCTTGCCTTAGAAATTTTGCGACGTAAATTAGCGGTGACTTGGTGGACTAATATTCGTTTTGAGAAAAGCTTTACCAAAGAGTTGTGTTTGTTGTTAAAAGCTTCGGGTTGTATTGCCGTTTCGGGCGGACTAGAAGTAGCATCTGACCGATTATTACAATTAATTGATAAAGGAGTAACGGTAGAGCAAGTAGCTAAAGTAACGCGCAATTTTACCGAAGCCGGAGTTATGGTTCATGCTTATTTAATGTATGGTTATCCTACACAAACTATTCAAGAAACGGTAGATAGTTTAGAAATGGTTCGCCAATTGTTTGAAGCTGGCGTATTGCAATCTGGTTTTTGGCACCAATTTGCCATGACGGCACACAGCCCTGTGGGAATGTATCCGGAAAAATTTGGTGTAACTACAGAAACAGATCTAATTGGCACTTTTGCTAATAATGACCTTAATTATATAGACAGTACAGGAATTGACCATGACCAATTTAGTTTTGGCTTAAAAAAATCATTGTTTAATTTTATGCACGGTATCTGCTTGGATTACGATTTGCAAGATTGGTTTGATTTTAAAATTCCCAAAACCACCATTCGTCCTGATTTTATTTATGATGCTTTAGAAGAAGAAACGAATTTTAATAGCAAACCTAATGCTAAAGTAGTTTGGTTAGGAGGAAAACCTACTGTAAGCAGTTTTACAAAAACAAAAAAAGGAAACTCTTGGAATATGATGAGTTTGATATTTCATGATAAAAAAGAAACGTTTGTTATTCAAACCAATCAAAAAGAAGGGGAGTGGCTTGTTAAGATTTTAGATATAATTTCGGTTTTCAATTCAAAAACAACTCAATTTCAAGAACTGAAAGCTGATTTTGAAAGCGAATTGGAGGACTTTGAATTGTTTTGGTATTCAAAATCGATGAATTCTTTAAAGGAATTTGGGCTGCTTAGTTTATAGTATTTTTATCTTTTTCTTCAAAAGTATATTAATTTAGCAAAGATATACGTAAAAATCTAAATAAAATTTAGATAAATAAATACATTTACAACCAATAAAAACATACACTTATGAGTATTGGTTATAAAGTAAATGTAAACGACACTTTCCATTTTGACATGGACCAAGAAAGTGTTTCGCAACTCGATTCGGTAAGTGTGGGATTGAATCAATTTCACATTTTAGACGAAAACGCTCCTTTTAAAGCGAGTATTATTGAGACTGAATTTAATCAAAAAAAGTATACTGTTGTCGTTAATGGGAACACTTATACTGTTGCTATTTCAAATCCTTTGGATATTCTAATTAAAGAAATGGGATTTGAGACCGGATTGGCTAAACAAGTCAACGCTATCAAAGCGCCTATGCCTGGATTGATTCTTGAAATTAGTGTAGTAGTAGGACAGGAAGTTAAAGAAAATGATAATTTAATTATTCTTGGTGCTATGAAGATGGAAAATAGTTTTTTGTCGCCTCGTGATGGTGTGATTAAAACTATTTCGGTAGCTGTTGGAGACGCTGTAGACAAAGGACAATTATTAATTGAATTCGAGTAAGTTATGAAGAAAATAGTAGTTGCCAATAGAGGTGAAATAGCCATTCGAGTAATGAAAACGGCTCGAAAAATGGGAATAAAAACAGTTGCAGTGTATTCTACAATAGATAGGAATGCACCACACGTAAAATATGCTGACGAAGCAGTTTGCATTGGAGAAGCGCCATCTAATCAGTCCTATTTATTAGGAAGCAAGATTATTGAAGTGGCTAAATCTTTAGGAGCAGATGCCATTCATCCAGGTTATGGTTTCTTGAGTGAAAATGCTGATTTTGCAGAAGAAGCCGAAAGAAACAATATCATTTTTATTGGGCCAAAATCCAAAGCGATCCGCATTATGGGAAGTAAATTAGCCGCTAAAGATGCAGTTAAAGACTACAATATTCCTATGGTCCCTGGTTATGACCAAGCGATTACAGATGTTGAAAAAGCAAAAGAAGTTGCGACAGCAATTGGATTTCCTATTTTGATCAAAGCCTCTGCAGGAGGTGGTGGAAAAGGTATGCGTGTGGTTGAGAAAGAAGCTGATTTTGAATCGCAAATGGACAGAGCGATTAGTGAGGCTATTTCAGCATTTGGAGATGGTTCTGTTTTTATTGAAAAATATGTAGCATCCCCACGACATATCGAAATTCAAGTAATGGCGGATAGTCACGGAAATATACTTTATCTTTTTGAAAGAGAGTGTAGCGTTCAAAGACGTCATCAGAAAGTAATAGAAGAAGCGCCTTCCTCAGTATTAACGCCAGAATTGCGCAAGCAAATGGGAGAAGCGGCTGTATTAGTAGCTAAATCATGTGATTATTTAGGAGCGGGAACTGTTGAGTTTTTATTGGACGAAAACAATAATTTCTATTTCCTTGAAATGAATACGCGTTTGCAAGTTGAGCATCCGGTAACTGAAATTATTACAGGAACGGATTTAGTGGAATTGCAAATTCGAGTAGCTCGTGGAGAAGTTTTGCCCATCCAACAAGAAGATTTAAAAATCAAAGGTCATGCGGTAGAATTGCGTGTGTATGCTGAAGATCCATTGAATGATTTCTTGCCAAGTGTAGGCCATTTAGATGTATATCAGTTACCTGTTGGAGAAGGAGTTCGTGTTGATAATGGTTTTGAGCAAGGAATGGACATTCCAATTTATTACGATCCGATGTTGTCTAAATTGATTACTTATGGAGCGACTCGTGAAGAAGCGATTCAAACCATGATTCAAGCCATTGATAACTATAAAATAGAAGGAGTTTCGACTACTTTGCCTTTTGGGAAATTTGTTTTTGAGCACGAAGCATTTCGTTCCGGGAATTTTGATACTCATTTTGTAAAGAAATATTATAGTGTTGAAAAACTAAAAGCTCAATCAGAAAAAGAGGCCAAAATCGCTGCTATGGTAGCGTTACAACAGTATTTTGAAGATCAAAAAATCGTACGCTTACCAATTCAATAAAGTATGGAATCTAAAATTAAAATCTTAAACGATAAAATTGCTGAAGCTCATTTGGGCGGAGGGAAGAATAGAATTGCAAAACAGCATTCAAATAAAAAATTAACGGCTAGAGAACGTATTGATTATTTGTTGGACGAAGGTTCGTTTGAAGAAATCGGAATGTTGGTTACACACCGTACAACCGATTTTGGCATCGAAAAAGAGGTCTATTTAGGTGATGGAGTTATTACTGGCTATGGAAATATTAATGGACGTTTAGTCTATGTTTTTGCGCAAGATTTTACTGTTTTTGGAGGTTCATTGTCTGAAACGCATGCCGAGAAAATTTGCAAAGTAATGGATATGGCATTAAAAGTGGGTTCGCCCATGATTGGATTGAATGATTCAGGTGGTGCACGTATTCAAGAGGGTGTCCGTTCATTAGGAGGTTATGCTGATATTTTTTACAGAAACGTTCAGTCTTCGGGAGTAATTCCGCAAATTTCGGCTATTATGGGGCCTTGTGCCGGGGGAGCGGTTTATTCGCCAGCGATGACAGATTTTACGATGATGGTGGAAGATACCAGCTATATGTTTGTTACAGGGCCTAATGTCGTTAAAACAGTAACCAATGAAACAGTAACTTCAGAAGAGTTAGGAGGGGCAAGTACTCATTCAACCAAATCTGGAGTGGCACATTGTACTTCGGCGAATGATGTAGAGTGTTTAGAAGATGTAAAACGATTATTGAGTTATTTACCTCAATCCAACAAAGAAAAACCTAAAAATCTTGCTTATGAGCTTAATGATGAAGTAAGAGAAAAATTATTGACTATAATTCCAGATAATTCAAACAAGCCGTATGATATGCACGAAGTAATTTCGGGTATTATTGACGAAGATTCGTTTTTTGAAATTCATAAAAACTTTGCAGAGAATATCATTGTAGGTTTTTCAAGAATTGGCGGCCGTAGTGTTGGTATTATTGCTAATCAACCTATGATTTTAGCTGGTGTATTGGATGTGAATTCATCGATCAAAGCAGCACGATTTACTCGTTTTTGCGATTGTTTCAATATTCCTTTATTGGTATTAGTCGATGTGCCGGGATTTTTACCTGGAACCGACCAAGAATGGAACGGAATTATTGTTCATGGGGCTAAATTGTTGTACGCTTTAAGTGAGGCTACGGTACCAAGAGTAACCGTAATTACACGAAAAGCCTATGGAGGTGCTTATGATGTGATGAACTCTAAACATATTGGTGCCGATATGAATTTTGCTTGGCCTACTGCCGAAATTGCGGTTATGGGTGCCAAAGGGGCTAGTGAGATTATCTTCAAAAAAGAAATTAGTGAAGCAGCTGATCCAGCTGCCAAATTATTAGAAAAAGAAGCTGAATACGCGGATTTATTTGCTAATCCTTATACCGCTGCACAAAGAGGATTTGTAGATGAGGTAATTTTACCACAAGATACTCGCAAAAAATTAATTAAAGCATTTGGCATGTTAGAAAATAAAGAAAGCGTACTACCAAAACGCAAACACGGTAATATTCCTTTGTAATGTTATAAAAATAGAAATTTACAACCACCTTAAATAAGGTGGTTTTTTTATAAATTAAAATAAATAGGGGGGTGTTGTTTGTTTTTAATATAAAAAAATGTTTTAAAATCACCATTTTTATGTTATTAAAAATAAAATACCCTAAAAAAATGGGGGTATGTTATTTTTTTCTGTTATTAATGTCTTAATTAAACGGTGTTTTGAATTATGAATCTGTATTTTTTGCGAATATTATTTTGAATTTGATAAAACTGCTTAAAATATTGAATAAAATTTATGTTTTTCTCTTTTACGTTGATAAAAGTTGATAGTTTTGCTTCAAGAAAAAGAAATAATTCAGTCTAAAATTGAAGATGCCTTTATCTGATTTTAATAAACTGACTTGATTCAATTTCTTACAATAAATTAAATAATAAATTAAAATTGATTAAACATGAAAAAAGTAATTGCCATCTTAGCCTTAGTACTATCAAGTACATTTGCATTAGCACAAGACACTCCATTAGAAATTTCAGGATCTGCTGATGCGTATTGGAAATATGATTTCGCAAAAACAGCTAATATCCCAACAAGTTTTGCTACAGACCAGAACTCACTTTCTTTGGGTATGATTGATGTGGTTTTGAAAAAGAAAACAGGAAAAACTTCATTTGTAGGTGAGGTCTCTTTTGGACCTAGAGGAACTGGACAATCTATACCAGACGTTGATGGACAATCTTTCCACATACAAAATTTATATGCAACGTATGCTGCATCGGATAAATTAAGTTTAACAGCAGGGTATATGGGGACATTCATTGGGTATGAAGTAATTTCTCCTTTGGGTAACTTTCATTATTCAACTTCGTATTTGTTTACAACGGGTCCATTTCAAAATGCTGGAATAAAAGCAAATTATGCTGTATCCAGTAAAGTGGGGTTAATGGTTGGTTTATTTAATGATCAATGGAATGCCTATAAAGCTGTTCCGGAATTTGGATTGAATGCTTTTGGAGCGCAATTGTCAGTAACTCCAGCTGAAGGGTTAACGGCTTATTTAAATTTGTTGACAGGATCAGAAAGCGGTACTATTGTTGATTTGACTGCTGCTTATCAAGTATCTCCAAAATTCAAACTAGGTTTAAATGCAGCTGATTTTTCAGGACCAGTAAGTGGTACAGGTTATTCGGGAGTAGCACTTTATCCATCAGTTGCCATTTCAGACTCTTTTGGTTTGGGATTACGAGCAGAATCATTTAAGTCTAAAACTACCGATACCTCAGTATCAGCTTTTACATTATCAGCGAACTTAAAATCAGGTGGTTTGACTTTTATACCTGAATTTAGATTGGATAGTGCTTCTGAAGAAGATTTTTATACATCTAATGGGAATCCAACAAAATCAGCTTCTCAATTTGCTTTAGCAATGGTGTATGGTTTTTAATATAGAATAGATAAAGTTGTGTGTTAATTGTTTCAAAGAAACAATGTGTTTTAAATAGTAAGGAACTGCTCAGATGCAAATAGTGTTTGGGCAGTTTTTTTATCTGGAAATTATACTGATTAATAAGAGGTGTTATTGTTTTTTATAAATGGAATAAATAGTATTAATGGTTTTTTTATCTAATATATCATCTACTTCAGATTGAATGTAATGTAATTTAAAAGCTCTAATAGCTGATGGAAGTTTACGAGTGTCGTAACCAATAATTCGCAATCCTTGTTCAATATTGAAATTTTCAGGGGCTTCTTCTAAAACGGCATCAGGCCAATAACCAAATTCTAATTCAGCTAAATTTTTCCAAGGGAAGAAAGCGCTTGGGTCTGATTTTCGTGTAGGTGCAATATCAGAATGAGCAATTATGTTTTGGGTAGGAATATTATACTCTTTTTTTAATCGGGATAGCAAAGCCAAGAGACTGTTGATTTGTGTTTCAGAAAAAGGTTCGTTGCCGTTGTTATCCAATTCAATACCAATAGAAGCAGAATTAATATCGGTATTTTTTCCCCAACTGGCATTTCCTCCGTGCCAGGCTCTAAGGTAATCATTAAGCATTTGGACTACTGTACCATCATCACTAATAACGTAATGAGCGCTTACTTGTGTTTTTGTTAAGGTAAAAGTTTTTACTGTTTGTTGTAAAGAATCTTGAGCGGTGTGGTGAATTATAATAAAATTCGGTTTGCGAAGATTAAAATTAACAGTACTAATCCATTGTGGTTCAATTCCATTTTGCAAAGGGGTTGTATGAGTAATTGCAAGTGTTTTTTGGAATTTTTTCAGCTGTTTTTTATAGGATTTGTTGCTTAATCGATACGGATTAGAGCCGCATGAATAAATAGTTGTAACTACTAATAAATGAAACAAATATTTTTTCATAGTTTTCTAATTAGAATCTCTATCGTCTTTCTTTTTCTTTTTCGATTTTTTAGGATTTTTGGCGTCTTCCTGCATCGCTTTGTATTTGTCTTTTTGGCTTTGGGTCAATAATTGTTTGATTTTGGAATCGGTAAGTTCAGATAACGTCTGTATTTCTTTAACCTTGTCATCCTGACTAATTTCTTGCTTTATTATGGCACCTTGAGATTTGATGCTCTCTGTTAATATATGGGCAATAGCAATTTCTTGAAGTGCATCTAGTTTTAATTCTGGTTTTAATTGTTCCATAATTTTACCTACGGTAACTTCTACAGGGATTTCTTTTGGTTTTTCTTGGTGTTGATTCATACCTCCCATGCTTCCCATTTGACTCATTCTTCCACCGTATCCACCGTATCCGCTGCTATATCCTCCATAACCACCGCCGTACCCTCCATATTGTGCAAAAATGGTGTTACAAGCAAATAGTAAAAAAAGTATGCTAAAAATGTGAGGTTTATTTTTCATAAAAGATTAATTTAGAATCAAATATAATAAAAGATGTGTAATTTAAACAGGTTCTCCGTACAAATCAAATTCGGTTGCTTCAATGATTTTTATAGTAGCAAACTCTCCTGTTTTTAGATAATGTTGAGTAGCGTCAATTAATACTTCATTATCTACATCAGGGCTGTCAAATTCGGTACGACCCACAAAGTGACCGCCTTCTTTTCTATCAATGATACATTTGAAAGTTTGACCTACTTTTTCTTGGTTCAAATCCCAAGAAATTTGCGATTGCAATTCCATAATTTCGTTGGCACGTTCTTGTTTTACGGCATCTGGGACATCATCTTCTAATAAATAAGCGGAAGTGTTTTCTTCATGAGAATAAGCAAAACAGCCCATTCGATCAAACTTCATTTCCTGAACAAAATCTTTTAAGATTTCAAAATCTTCTTGAGTTTCGCCAGGATACCCCACAATCAAAGTGGTTCTAATAGCCATTCCAGGAACTGCAGCTCTAAAATCTTTCAATAATTGAGTCGTTTTTGCTTGAGTCGTTCCGCGTTTCATGGATTTTAAGATAGAATCAGAAATATGTTGCAACGGAATATCGATATAATTACAAATCTTTGGCTCACGTTTCATAATTTCCAGAACGTCCATTGGGAAACCGGTAGGAAAGGCATAGTGCAAACGAATCCATTCAATTCCTTCCACCTTAACCAAGGCTTCTAATAGCTCGGCTAGATTTCTTTTTTTATAAATGTCAAGACCATAATAGGTCAAATCTTGAGCAATCAAAATCAGTTCTTTCACACCATCTCGGGCTAAACCTTCAGCTTCTTTAACTAATTTTTCAATGGGTTGCGAAACATGTTTTCCTCTCATTAAAGGAATGGCGCAAAAACTGCAAGGCCTATCACAACCTTCTGCAATTTTTAAATAGGCATAATTTTTAGGAGTGGTAGTCAAACGTTCCCCTAATAATTCGTGCTTATAATCAGCTCCCAATGCTTTCAATAGTTGAGGTAATTCCGTAGTGCCAAAAAACTGATCCACATTAGGAATTTCTTTTTCCAAATCAGGACGATAACGCTCAGATAAACATCCAGTCACAAAAACTTTATCTACTAATCCACGCTCTTTTTTATCAGCATATTCTAAAATCATATTGACTGATTCTGCTTTGGCATTATCAATAAATCCGCATGTATTTATAACAATAATATTCCCTTCTTCGGCTTCAGGTGCTTCATGTTCAACATCTTTACCGCTGGCACGAAGTTGTCCCATTAAAACTTCACTGTCGTAAATGTTTTTAGAACATCCTAAGGTAATTACGTTGATTTTATTTTTCTTTACAGATTTCGTTCTCATAGTACTAAACTTTCAATAGTTTGAAAGGTGGACAAAATTACGTTTTTTATTTTTAGGAGCACAAATCTTTCTTGTTTTTATGACGTTTACTCCTGCTGTCCGTTATATCTTTTTAGATATACTTTGAGGGTTTTAGTATGTACTAAAAAATAATGTCGCTCCCATCAGGGTTAAAAAAACCATCTTGTTTTTCTTACAAGATGGTTTTAATATTTGAATTGAATCGATTATAGCTCAAATAGAAGCGTCAAAGTAACGGTACTGTTTTTGGTATTTATAGCAGCACCATCAGTAAGTCCTTGTTCAAAGAATCCTTGTTTGGTATCTCTTTTAAAAGTAGCGTAGGAAAGATCTAACTTAGTTCCTCCAAAATTATATCCAATTCCTCCAGAATATCCTGTTAAATCTCCAATAGTAGTTTTGTTTTTGTAAGGGCTTTGTTCTAAACGGTAGCCTCCTCTCAAACTCCAAACATCAATTTTATATTCTGCACCAAGACGCAATTCAGTTACATTATTTAATATTGAATTCATTTTACTGTTGAGTATTCTGTAGTATGGGTCGGAGTTTGGTTTAAATTGTATACTACTGTAATCTTTTATAGCATAATCAACACTAATTAATCCTTTTTTTCCAAATACATAGGCCATACTTCCTGTCCATTTACTTGGAGTTTGTAGTTTATAAGGTTCGTAATAATTAGTTATGTTTGGATTAACTACGTCAGGAGCTAATTCCTCTGATGTATTGGCGCTAACACCTATTAGTTTTTGGGTGAATTCATCATTTAGACGAAACCAAGTTGGTGATTCAAATGCAACACCAAGTCGGAGTTTTTTTGATAGCTTGGCAATTGCCCCAAGTTGAAATGAAAAGCCTGTTCCATATGTGAATAAGTCATTGTCAAATTGTATTCTTGAAACGGTGTAATTTGATGTTAACGGAGCTTCATTGTCTTCGTAAAAACGCGATGATTGTCTAAAATCTACAAAATGTGAATTTAAATTAACACCAATATATAACTTGTCTTTAAATGAAGTAGCAGCATTGAAAGACAACTTTCCGTTATAACCCTTGGTAGTAATAGTATTTTCTTGATAATAATTCCCTCCAGTTGGGACGTTAGAGGTGTAATTGGTATTTGTCGGATTATTATTTATAGGATTAATGATATAGCCTTGGTATCCCAAGAAAGCTTGTTGTGCTCCGTGACCTAATTCATCGTAATTGGAATTTTCTAAAACATTTAAAGGAATACCATTGGCATATGATAAAAAATAATTAGCAATTGAATTCGTAGGGTTGGTACCTGCGGAGTAAATCGAGTTGTTTAAAACATTTGTGTTTTCAAAGTTGATTGCAATTGAGAATTTTTTCCAGTCATTCAATTTATTTTGATTCTTAAAAACAAAGACGCCTCCAGCTTGATTTAAATCAAATGAACTATCTTTTACGTTTGTTGCATTGTCAAAAAAATTAGAATTATTATTTATAGATGTATTGTTTAAAGTAAATCCTAATTGATTGTTAGCAAAGATTGCAGAGCCTGCTGGATTTACGTTTATTGAAGATAAGTCACCTCCAAGCGCTCCAAAAGCACCACTCATTGCTCTAAAACGCGCTGTTCCAATTAGATTTTCTTGTGAATAACGTAAAGCGTCTCTAATTTCTTGCGCTTGAATGATATTAACTGTAATTATTGTTATGAGCAGTAGAATATATTTTTTCATAATTTAAGGTTTGAGATTTTAATATAATTAGTATTCAAAAGTAGAAAATTATCTTCCTCCGCGTCTTCCTCCACCATCAGATGATCTTCCTCCAGAATTTGATGAGTTTGTATCCATAGATCGAGAAGGAGTGTAGCTATCATTATTTGATGGCGTGTAAGATCTAGTCGAATTATTGTTTCTACTATTAGGGCGAACCGGAGTCAGATTAGAATCCCCAGATCTGTTTTCTCGTGATCTGCCTATATTGTTGTTTATGTAATTTTGATTTTGGAAATTATTTGAATTTCTGCTAAATGTTGGTGCAGAATTTGTTCGGTTATAAGAACTTCGAGTACTATAGATAGAAGATGAATTTTGAATTTCTCTTCGTCCAATTTGACTTCCTGAAGGATTTATTGTGTTGTGGTTAGAGCCTCTTCGACTAGAGTTATGACTGTAAGAGGTTCCTCTATAATAACTTCCTTGATATGGATAATAATTTTGGTAGCCCCAAAAATAATTTGGATAATAATTAAAACCATAGTAATTGTTATAACCCCAACCAATCATATAAGGATCATACCAATAATTATATGGGAAATAACCTCCGTAATATGGGTTTCTCCAACCAAAACCATAATTAGGATATCCAAAACCAAAAGATAAACCCCAATTATTTGGATAATAATTGATATTTATATCTTGAGAATTACTTCCCCAACTTGGGTAATTGGATTGATTGTCTTCGTTTTCTGAATTAGTGTAAGAAGAATAGCTGTCAATATCTGTAAACACTGAAGTAGTATCTTTAGAATCCTGAAGCGCTCCAAAATAATTTTGATAGGCTATTGCCGATTCCTGAGTGATAGCTCGTTTACGCATTCCGGCTTCAGTTGTGCCGTAAATTCCATCAGTATCATAATACGAACTATTTTGATAGGAACCACATGATGCAATTGATAATATACTTAAAAAACCAATTATAGAATTAAGAGAGGGCTTTGGGAAAGAAATAAAATTAGTTTTCATATCTGTAGGTTTTTTTATTGTTGCACATTACAAAAATAGTTAGTTTTGCCAAACTATTTAATTAATAGAGAAGAAAACAAAATTTGTGCCAAACTATATAATATGAGTAAGAACCTTACTACACGATCAGAAGATTATTCAAAATGGTATAATGAGCTAGTTGTTAAAGCTGATTTAGCCGAAAATTCAGGAGTTAGAGGATGTATGGTAATTAAACCGTATGGATATGCAATTTGGGAAAAAATGCAGGCAGAATTAGATCGAATGTTTAAAGAAACAGGACATCAAAATGCGTACTTTCCTTTATTTGTTCCTAAAAGTATGTTTGAGGCAGAGGAGACTAATGCAGAGGGGTTTGCTAAAGAGTGCGCTATCGTTACTCATTATAGATTGAAAACAGATGAAGATCGTCCTGGAAAATTAATGGTGGATCCTAATGCTAAATTAGAAGAAGAATTAATTGTTCGTCCTACAAGTGAGGCCATTATTTGGTCTACTTATAAAGGTTGGGTACAGTCGTATCGTGATTTACCATTATTGATTAATCAATGGGCAAATGTAGTGCGTTGGGAAATGAGAACGCGTTTGTTTTTAAGAACTGCCGAATTTTTATGGCAAGAAGGGCATACAGCTCACGCTACACGTCAAGAAGCCATTGAAGAGTCAGAAAAAATGATGAATGTGTACGCTGATTTCGTTCAGGATTTTATGGCGATTCCAGTTGTAAAAGGATTGAAAACAGAAACAGAACGTTTTGCAGGAGCTGATGAGACGTATTGTATTGAAGCCCTAATGCAAGACGGTAAGGCGTTACAAGCGGGAACGTCTCACTTTTTAGGTCAAAATTTTGCTAAAGCGTTTGATGTTAAGTTTGCTAATGCCGAAGGAAAACAAGAATATGTTTGGGGAACTTCTTGGGGGGTTTCAACTCGATTGATGGGAGCTTTGGTAATGACCCACTCTGATGATAATGGATTAGTTTTACCTCCAAATTTAGCTCCAATTCAAGTAGTAATTGTTCCTATATATAAGTCAGATGAAGAGCTAGAGAAAATTACTTCTGTAGTGAATGATTTGATGGTTCAATTCAAAAAGTTAAAAATTTCAGTGAAGTTTGATAACAGAACTACTCAGAAACCAGGATTCAAATTTGCTGAATGGGAATTAAAAGGAGTGCCGGTTCGTATTGCTGTGGGACCAAAAGATTTAGAAAACGGTACTTTTGAAGTAGCAAGAAGAGATACTTTAAGTAAAGAAGTGGTTGCAAAAGGCGGAATTGTAAATTATATCAATGACTTGTTAGAGACGATTCAGAATGATTTGTTCCAACGCGCATTCGATTACAGACAAAATCATATTACCGAAGTAAATTCTTTTGAAGAATTTAAAGAGGTATTAGAAAATAAAGGCGGATTTATTTCAGCACATTGGGATGGTACTCCGGAAACAGAAGAAAAAATCAAGGATTTAACTAAGGCTACCATTCGTTGTATCCCTTTAGATAGAGTAGAAGAGCAAGGAAAATGTATTTTTACAGGTGCAGAATCTGCTGGTAGAGTGTTATTTGCAAAAGCCTATTAAAAAAAATATTTTTTTTTCGCATCTACTCTTGTGCGTCTAAAAAATAGTTGTATTTTTGCATCCGCATTACAGAATTGAGGTCCGTTCGTCTATCGGTTAGGACGCCAGGTTTTCATCCTGGTAAGGGGGGTTCGATTCCCCCACGGACTACAAAATCTGATTAATGCTACAGTTATCCTGAACTTAGAGGGAAAATGGTCCGTTCGTCTATCGGTTAGGACGCCAGGTTTTCATCCTGGTAAGGGGGGTTCGATTCCCCCACGGACTACAAATTAGTTTTGAAATGGTTTTATGAAACAAATTTTGGTGTCTCCTTTATTTGTTTTGTTAGTTAAAACTGAAGTGATTAATAATAATTAATTGTGGGAGGTTTTTCTGATTTTATTTCTAATAATTAATTAGTTATTTACATTTTAAAATATACACCAAATGGCAAATCATAAGTCAGCTTTAAAAAGAATTAGAAGTAACGAAAAGAAAAGAGTATTAAACAGATACCAACACAAAACTACTCGTAACGCTATCAAAGCATTACGTTTAGCTACAGATAAAGCAGATGCTTCATCTAAATTATCTGCAGTAATCTCTATGATTGACAAGTTAGCAAAGAAAAATATCATTCATGATAACAAAGCATCTAACTTAAAATCAAAGTTAACTAAACACGTTGCTAAATTGTAATTTAATACAATTGTAAAATACCAAAAGCCTCCTATACAGGGGGCTTTTTTTATGGATTAGTTTCTAGAATTTAAGTAATGAACAGAAACAATTTTTTATCTCAAAATAAAGTGTACCTTTGCACCCATTAAAAATCACAGATGGAATCTATTAGAAACATTGCAATTATTGCCCACGTTGACCACGGTAAAACGACTTTGGTTGATAAAATTATGTATCACTGTCAATTATTTCGTGACAACGAAAACACAGGTGACTTAATCCTTGACAACAACGACTTAGAACGTGAAAGAGGTATTACAATTACTTCGAAGAACGTTTCTGTTGTTTATAAAGGAACAAAAATCAATATTATTGATACTCCTGGTCACGCCGATTTTGGTGGTGAAGTAGAGCGTGTATTAAATATGGCTGATGGAGTTTGTTTATTGGTAGATGCTTTTGAAGGACCAATGCCACAAACCCGTTTTGTTTTGCAAAAAGCAATTGATTTAGGTTTAAAACCATGTGTGGTTATTAATAAAGTAGATAAAGAAAACTGTACTCCTGAAGAAGTTCATGAGAAAGTATTCGACTTAATGTTTGAACTAGGTGCTACTGAAGAGCAATTGGATTTCCCAACAGTTTATGGTTCAGCTAAGAATAACTGGATGTCAGACGATTGGAAAAATCAAACGGAAAACATTGAGCCTTTATTAGATATGGTAATTGCAAATGTGCCAGCTCCTAAAGTTTCTGAAGGAACACCACAAATGTTAATTACTTCTTTAGACTTTTCATCTTTTACAGGTCGTATTGCTATTGGTCGTTTGGAAAGAGGTGTTTTGAATGAAGGAATGCCAATTTCTTTGGTAAAAAGAGATGGTACTATTTTAAAATCAAGAATTAAAGAATTACATACTTTTGAAGGATTGGGTCGTAAAAAAGTACAACAAGTAATAGCAGGTGATATTTGTGCTATTATTGGTGTTGAAGGATTTGAAATTGGTGATACTATCGCTGATTTTGAAAATCCAGAAGCATTACAAACTATCGCTATTGATGAGCCTACAATGAGTATGTTGTTTACCATTAATGATTCGCCTTTCTTTGGTAAAGAAGGAAAATTTGTAACTTCTCGTCATATCCGTGAAAGATTAACAAAAGAATTAGAGAAAAACTTAGCAATGAAGTTAGGAGAAACTGATTCAGCTGATAAATTCATGGTTTTTGGTCGTGGAGTATTGCACTTATCGGTTCTTATCGAAACGATGAGAAGAGAAGGGTATGAGTTGCAAATTGGTCAACCACAAGTTATCATTAAAGAAATTGATGGTAAAAAATGTGAGCCAATTGAGGAATTAACAATCGACTTACCTGAGAATCTTTCTGGACGTGCAGTAGAATTTGTTACTATTCGTAAAGGAGAAATGCTTTCTATGGAAGCTAAAGGGGAGCGTATGATTATTAAATTCAATATTCCATCACGTGGAATCATCGGATTGCGTAATCAATTATTAACTGCTACAGCGGGTGAGGCAATTATGTCACACCGTTACATTGGATATGAGCCTTATAAAGGTGAAATCCCAGGTAGAAATAATGGTTCATTGATTTCTATGGAAAACGGAAAAGCGATTCCTTATTCTATCGATAAATTACAAGATCGAGGTAAATTCTTCGTTAATCCAAATGATGAAATCTACGAAGGTCAAGTAATTGGAGAGAATTCTCGTAGCGATGATATGTGTATCAATGTAACGAAGGCGAAAAAACAATCGAATGTTCGTTCTTCTGGAAATGATGAGAAAGCTAGAATTATTCCACCAATTATTTTCTCTCTAGAGGAAGCGTTGGAATACATTCAAAAAGATGAGTATGTTGAGGTTACTCCAAAAAGTATTCGTTTGAGAAAAATTTATTTGACAGAAACAGATAGAAAGAGATTTAAAATCTAAGGATAAAGAAATCTTAATTATAGAAAAAACCACCAATGAAAATTGGTGGTTTTCTTTTTGTAATTGATTCAATTATCGTTTTAAACTAAAATGTCCTTTAGCCTCTCTACCGTCTTCTAATTTTACAGTAAACCAATAATCATCAGCAGGCAAACGTTCTCCATTGATTGTTCCGTCCCATCCTTGACTGGAAGGTAAAATCTGTTTCATTAACTTTCCGTAGCGATCAAAAATGAAAATATTAGATTGTATTGTGACAGTTCCATTAGTTCCCTTTAAATTCCAATAGTCGTTGAAACCATCTCCATTTGGGGTAAAGAAAATAGGTGCTTCTAGAATTACTAATTCGGAATCGATCTGACCACAACCATCAATATTTTTAATAATTAGTTGATGAAGTCCTCCGGGTATATTTTCAAATATGGGGCTATTCTGAAAAGCTGTTTCTGTTCCGTTTTCGAAAACTATTTTGTAAATATATCCTGTTGGGTTTTCGAGTAGTACAATAACTTGGTTGTTTTTTTGTAAATCTTTAATTTGTAATGAATTGATTCTTGCAAGTTTAGATAAACTAAGAGTTATATTCCGAGTTGCTTTACAGCCTAAATTATTAGTGACAGTTACATTGTAATTACCTTCTTTAGTTGTTCTAATTGTAGGAGAAGTTTCATTAGTATTCCATAAATAGGTAAAATCATTTTCAGTTGCAGGAAAAATGATACCCGAATCTAAAATAGAAAAGTTGTTAATACCTTCACAAAGTATTTTAGTGTCTTTTAGTTCGATTGCAGGACTTTGGTCTACTATAATGTCAAATTGACCAGTTCCAAAACACCCTTCTTCATTTTCGGCTCTAATAAATACAGTTTTTGAATTAGATAAATACCTTTTGCCTAATGGATTGGTTCCTAAATCTGCATCATTTTTGGTAGCGTAAAAAGTGAAGATTATATTTTGAGGTAAATTGAGTTCTGTTCGTATTTGAATTGTCTTTTTTTCTAAATCAAATTCAGCTTTGTTATTTAAAGTAGCACATTCGTGCAATGCACTTGGTAAAATAGATATATTTGGATTTGCTCGTAAAATAATTGGTTGAATGCTAAAACAAGATCCTGATGGTTGTACTAATTTTGCGTAAATAGTTTCATTAGGTTCTGTATTTCTATAGATTAAATCCAATGAGTTTAAATTAGTTTTATCATTATTAGCTTCAGATATTGATTTGTAATAATAAATTTCAATTTCTTTTTGATTAGTCCCAATTGTTTCTTTAGCTAATTCCAAGTTGAATGTTGCTAAACCATCTAATTGATTGCTATCTTGAGTATCACATTGAATAAATTTAATTGGAGTAACGCTTGTTTTTGGAATTTCAAAAATAGTTATAGTTTTTTCTATTGGCTCTTTTTCTTCTCCATTAACGGTTTTAATTAAATTAACTTTATAATTTCCAGGGATGAGATAAGTATGGTAAGCGTCATTATTTGCTGAAGTTGTTCCGTCTCCAAAATCCCATTTAACCGAATCTACTTTTTCTCCAGAGTTAAAATAAAAATGAGTAGGGCTTCCTACGCAATTGAACTCATAGTTAAATGAGTATAAGAATAATGAGCTTATAAATGGCGGAAGACCAAGTTTAATAACTCCACCTTTTAATACAATTTCATCAACTAAAAAATTACAATCAATTCCGTCTTGTTCAGGATTATTAATAACTGAAAGTTTATCTCCTCCCTGTTTGGATATATCATAGCTGGATCGGTATATTTTTTCATCTATACCTAATTGTAAAGCTCCAGCAACTTTTTGAGAGTTATATATTTCAATTTTCGAAGTAACTATATTGTTACTTTTCAAATTATATTGTAAAAGGCTACTGCCTGTACCTATTCCTTCTGAATTGTAAAGATTTACACTTATATATATTTTCTTAGTTTTTGCTGAGAATTCGATTCCATAAGGATTAGAACTGCTAATTAAAGTAATTCCATTATTTACAATTCCAGTTGTTGAGTCAAAATCAAACAACCACACATTTCCAGTATTTCTCTTAATTTCACCTTTTGGGCCTAATTCGTTATCTGTTTTAAGTGAAGAATTTGCAATTGCAATTTTTTTACCATTTGGAGCAATTTTTAGATAACCAATTGCATTTGTTAAATACCCCCCAGTATTTACATTTAGTGGAGTTGGAGATTTTACGGGAGTTTTATTTACACCAGAACTATTAACTTTAAAACTATAAAAATTGTCCAAAAAATGGGTGATTACCCAAAATGAAATACCATCACCATGTTGAACAGCTGTAATTTTTTCAGAGCATTTGAATTTAACCTCTTCATTGTTATCAGGATTGTAGGTGATTAGATGTATGTTTTTTTTATTTACCGGAATATCCCCTAATCCATTATCTAATCTTAAATCAACTTCGGAGTAATTTAATCCGTTATTTGGAGGATCTTGATCATTTATTAAGTTGTCATCAACATTGTCTGGTAATGGTTGGTCTACAGTAAATATATAATAGATATAAGGGTTGTTAGGTTTAGGAACAATAATTGCAGACTGTGTACTTGAATTATGACCAAAGAGGCCACTGCCATTAGGCATTACCTTATGCATTTTATTATAAACTAAAGTACCATCCGTATAAAAAAGAATTGTACCATTTTTATCCGATATGGATGCACATCCTTCATTAGTTACTATTTTTCCGTCGGTTATACTAACAGGACTACCAGAGTTAAAATCTAATCCTGCTTTTTCACCAAAATACCAAACAGCAGCTTCTTTTTGAGCAATAGAAATTGTTGGAATAAACAATAGTATAAGCAGATAAAACTTGATCTTCATTTTTTCAATGAAATTCAAATTTATTCTTTCTAGAAAGTTTTTACTAGCTTTCATAAATTATCGTTTTAAACTAAAATGTCCTTTAGCCTCCCTACCGTCTTCTAATTTTACAGTAAACCAATAATCATCAGCAGGTAAAGGTTCTCCATTGATTGTTCCGTCCCATCCTTGACTGGAAGGTAAAATTTGTTTCATTAACTTTCCGTAACGATTAAAAATGTAAATAATAGATTTTGAACTGAAAATACTATTTACTCCTTTTATATTCCAATAGTCATTAAAACCGTCTCCATTTGGGGTAAAAAACTTTGGAACACCAATTACAGCTACTTGTTTTGAGATTATTCCGCAACCATTTTTATCTATAACATATATATCATGAATTCCAGCCGCTACGTTTTCAAACAAATTTGATGTTTGGAAAGGTCCTAAAGGGGCATCTAAGCTATATTCATAGAGACCTTTTCCAGAAGCGTTAACTGTAACAGAATTTACATCTGTTAAATCAATAATGTCAACACTATTGATTGTTGCTACATCAGAAGCGGTTACTTGAACAGTTCTAGTTCTTAAACAGCCTGCTGTATTTGAAACCGTTACACTGTAATTCCCATTATTATTTACATTTAAAATAGAATTGGTTTCTGTAGGCAAAATAATTCCATCTTTTGTCCAAACATACGAATAGTTAGTTGTCGGATATCCATTAGTAATTCCAGCATTGAGTTCAACAAAAAACGAAGGTAGGTTAGAACAAACTAACTTATTGTCGTGTCCATCTTTATTAGTATCAATATTCGGTTTTGGATTTACAATTAATTTAATGTGTGGCCCTAATCCATAACAAGCATTATCTAATATGCTTTCTACCCTTACCCATATATCTTGCTGATTTGGGTAGTCAATATTTCTATAATTGGTAGTATTTATAATTTCATTAGTTTCTGCTAAAGCATCTGCTTCATTTGGATAATATTTTATAGAATAATTGGTCAGTGGTGGCATGAGTAATCCCTGAATTTCTGAGGTTACACGGCTAAAATTAAACTCAGAGACTCCGTCTGTATCTGTACTTACTGAAATAATATCATCATCGCAGTTTTGAAATTCTCTTTTAAACGTTGCTGGTATTTGAGTAGAAGAGACAATTAAATTGATTTCTGAAATGCTATAACATCCGTTTGTGTTCTCTACTCTAACCCAAATTCTTTTAGAATTACTAGTATAGGTGATTGGGTTGGTAATTAGTGAGTTATTATCTTTAGTGTTTGCCCCAATTAAAGAAGTGTAATACGTAAATGTTTCTGAAGTAGAATGAGTAGATATAAAATTATTTTTTTCGGCTAAATTAAAATCAGAAATACCATCTGAATTATCGTCGCATTGTTTTAAATCTATTGATGACACTAGAGTAGGGAGGGCATAAATAGTTAATGTAGCAGGGTTAGAAATTAATCCGCAACTATTTCCTGCTTTACTCAATTGAACACGATACTGAAAACCATTCATAGAATTACTAACTTGATGGATGCTTAAGGTGTTTGATGTAACTCCAGAATAAGTTGTGTTATTAGTAATGTTGTTCCAATTACTTCCGTCTGTAGATATCTGCCATTGATACGTGTTACCACCATTGTCAGCTACTGTAACAAAAGCATTTTGAAGTTCACAAATTGGGATGATTTGAGGTTGTGTACGGATGCTAATTGGTGCTGCTATGGTATGATTTATATTGGGATTAGTATATCCGTTACTGCTAATTACTATTCCGTTTGAATTTACTACTGGAGGTATAGTACTGCCAAGAGTGCCATTTGTATTACCTAAATACCCCGCTTCGATTACATCAGAACATTGGTCATTATCGCTATCTAATTCTCTAAAATTTTTAATACCATCAGTGTCAATATCAACATTAACAGAATTAGTGCCGGATTCATCTGCATCGTAAATCCCGTCATTATCAGTATCTAAATCTAAATAATCAGGAATCCCGTCTTGATCAGTATCTAAAGGAACTATTCCAGATCCAAAAACATCATAAACACCATCTTTGTTATTGTCTAAGGTAGACGAGCCAACCAATAGATTTGATTGTGCCTCTATTGTGTCTAAAATTCCATCATTATCACTATCTAAATCGAGTTGATCAGCAATTGAGTCACCATCGGTATCCTTGGGAAGGCAAGTGGCTATTATTGAAAAAGTAGCTTTGTTATTGGTGCTATCGGATAAATTTTTATGAGTAAATGTTAACGAATTAGTTAGGTACGTATGAAAACTGAAGGTGCCAGTTCCTGCTGTGAGAGGTGTAGTGCTGTTTAGTCTAAAACGAATCTCAAATGAAGAATATTGAGTTACTCCACTTTCAAAAACCCCATCATAATTAGTATCTATCAATAATTGATTATTAGGATTCAATACCGTTATGGTTTTGTCGACATCCGACTTTACAATAAATTCACCCTCTGAATTTATTAAATCAGTTGCATTTGCAGAACTCACATATTCTAATGCTAAAGAAATTGGACGAATAAAATTGATTTTATATTCTAAACTATTTCCTTTTCCAGCTGGAATTTCACTATTGAAATCACCATTTGTTTTACCGGTAAAAGGAGTAATAACAGCAGAATTATTTAAAGATGTAGTTAAAATGTTTGTGGAAAAAGAATTGGAATAGTTCCCAACTCTTAGAGTCCCATATGAATGGTCTATGCCCAAGTTGCCTAAAGATTCTGTACAATTTGTAATACCATCATTATCATTGTCTAAATCAATATTTTCAGCAGTTAAATCATTGTCAATATCTGTGGGGCAATTACTAATTGGAATTTTATCGGATAAAGTATTTGTATTACAACTAGGTATGCTTCTTTTTACTTGGTAATTACCAGGTGATAAAGGTGTATATGTATTAGAAGTTTCACCTATAATATCGACACCATTATTCATCCATTGATAGGTGTAATCTACATCTGGTTCTGTTTTAAGAATAACATTTGGAATACAATTTCCAGAAATAGTTGTTGTATTTTCAATTGATAGCTCTGGCTTGATATCAAATCCAGAATAATATCCACCATAAGTGGCAGCTCCATTTGTTCCAAAATATGAAACATATAACTGCTTTGTCGATTTTATTGTAACATCACCAAAATATCCGTTTACAGAGAGATAAACAAAATTTGGGTTGCCACTAATTGGTATAGGAGGCACTGTTGTAGTTGTTTCATTAATTAATACAGACGCACCTGTTTCTGTAACAATATTTACAACACCATTATAATCTCTGCTACCGATCAAATTAATTTGAGGAATATTATCTACAATCTTAGGGGTAGAGCAATTAAGAGGTGGGACAAAAAACAAGTTCTGATTGGCACTTGAATTAGTACCACCTATACTTTGATAAGCAAAAATATTTTTTGAAGTTCTTACAAATATGTTATTGTTTAAAAAATGACTACCGTTTAAAACATATTTTTGACCAGCCTGAATTGTTGCTATCGAAGAAGTACTTCCATTAACATAAATTTCAGTATTATCTTCATCCGCTACTAATAGTACTCTCTCTAATACATCTGTTCCTTGTCCTTTAATAAAAATATATTCACTTCCAATTTTATCAGCACCAACAATTTGGTCGAATCCTAAGTCTCTTCCTGCTCCAGCAGAATTACTAGGGTCATTAGTACCTCCAAAAGACCCACTGTTGACAACAATATTTTTATCAGATTCAATTAAAGCACCAATAAGATTACTACCAGCATTCCCGTTAATTGCTAAAATATAACTCTCGTTTTTATTTAAATTAATTGTTTCCGATCCAGTAAATGATGCTCCATTTGAAAGAATTGTTCCATTAGGTATGTTAGAAATGGTAATTTTGGTATTATTTTCTGTAGCCAACACGGAAAAAAAATTTAATAAGCCACTAATATTGGAACTATTTAACATAGCCCCAGCTCTGAATCTTTTACCTAAGCCACTAATTCCCTTTGCAACTATACCTCCTGCTTGATTAAAGCCACCAGAGTTAGTTCTAACATTTACATAGATTAAACCCTCACTCTCAATTATAAATCCTTTATTTATGATTTTACCTATGTTATTACTAGATTCAAATAGTTGTGTATTATCCCCAGAACCAATATAGTATCTATAGGGGGTTGATTTACTTACAATTCCAGAAATTGTTGATCCGCCAATAAGTATAATTTTAAATTTAACTTCTTTACTACTTGGAGTTGAAATATAAATATAATGATCTTGAGGTGCTACAACAGAATTACTAGTTAAGGGGGGGATATAATGTGTTTTACTCAATTGAGAAAAACAATTCAGCGCAAAAAGTAAAATGAAAAGGAGTGGCATTTTTTTCATTTGCTAAAAATAGTAAAAATAGTTTACCTTTTTAAGCTAAAATGACCATTAACAATTTGATTGTCATTTAATACTAATCGAAACCAATAGTCATCAGCGGGCAGCGGACAGCCATTAAATATACCGTTCCATCCTACAGCATTTGAATTCATTTGTTTAAGTAGTTTCCCAAAACGGTCAAAAATTGAAATTATAGCTTGTGGATACAAATCTAGTCCATCAATTTTCCACATATCGTTGGAGCCATCTCCGTTTGGAGTAAAAAAAGTTGGATAATCTAAAATGGTAAAAGGGTACGTGGCATATTCACAATTAGCGGTATTTCTAATGTAGGCAATATAATTTCCTTTAGGTATTCCGGTAAAAAGTGAACTGTTTTGATAATTGATACCATCTATCGAAAATTCATAGTTAATATTAGTTGAAGGAGTAATCAATTCAATCGAGTTTTTTCCTCCGGCAAACTCTTTTATAATTGGTGTGGGTAAGCTACCTAAATTTTGACTACTCGGTAATGTCCTTAATGTAATTTGAGCCGTTTCGGAACAGCTTAATTTAGAATTGATTCCTTTGGCAAATACTATTTGGTCACCAAAATTGGTTTTTTCGAAAGTTGTTGGGTTGGTTATTTCAATAGTCTGGTTACTATCTTCATAGTAATTGGAAATTGTAGTGCTTGAATCGTTGTTAGTAATGGTAGATTGTACGGAAGTTAAATCGAAAAATGCGGTTCCTGTTCCATTATCATCGCATTTAGTAAGTTGTACGTCTTTTAATCCTATTCCTGTTGTGTATTCAATTTTAATTTCTCCAAAATAATTACAACCACTAGAATCGGTAACTTCAACTTTATAACTACCCGCTTGAGTTACTATGAGTGAAGAATTTGTTTCTCCAATTAAAGGAATAGTTGCTCCGTCTTTGTACCATCTGTAAGTATATGCTACAGGCATATTGGTTTGTATTTCAAATGTTTTTCCATTACAAATGGCAGTATTGTCTGCTACTAATCGATCTTTTCCTAAATCTATTTTGGAAGTAAAACTGCCTGCTTCAACAAACACTGCAGAATTATTGTCGTTATCTCTGTCATTGGCAATAACTAATTTAATATGGTAGGTATGACCAGCAATTAAAGTTGTTTTTGATGTTAATGGAATGGTTTGTCCTGCATAATTTATAGGACTTGAGCTTGGAGCTGAGGAGTTGAATTGTCCAAAAAAAGATTCGTTTTTTGCATCACATTTTGTGGTGGTAAATGTGTCAGAATAATTGATTGCTAGATGAATGTTTTTTGAAGAAACAGTAGTCCCGTCAGGTAAAACAGCTAAATTAGTATAAGGACCTGCTAATGTTACATCTTTAATCAATAAAGCTAATCCATCTGAATATTTACAAGGATTATCCTTAATGTATTCATTGGATGCAAAAATGTAATTAAAACTCAATAAAGTAGTCTGGGCAATAAAATCAAATTCTAAAGAACTTGCATTTCTTGAACTGATTCCTAGAATGGAGTTAATATCTAAATCACCGTTCCAATTAGTACCTCCTCCAAGATTGGTGTAGGGACCTTCAGAATTTTTACTACTCCATGTACTTAAAACGATTCCTGAAGAAAAGGGAAAACTACTGTTGTTTTTAGTAAAAATACCATAACTGTTTTGAATGAGGTTCAAAGGATCTCCTTTGGCAGTTTCTCCTGAAACACTGATGCAAGAAGTATTATTCGTTAATTTTTGAACTAATGCGGTAGCATTTTTAGTATCGTCCACACTAATAAATTGTGCTGAAATCGCTAAAGGAAAACAACAAATGAATAATACAAATAATATGGTTTTTATCCAACTCATAATAAAACAAAGATACTATAAAACTCTTTTTGGATGTACTAACGGAAAAGGAAACCAAAAATTATTTTCCAGTATATTTTCCAGTAAATTTGTTGTAAATACATTCCCAATGAGCGAAGAACCTTTGATGATATTTAAAAAACCGTCTTATCCTATTAATGAGGCGTTATTGGACTACCTAGAGCGATTTGATCGAATTTCTAAATTCCCTATTTCATACGATGATTTATTGCGCTTTTCAGGTTCTATTAATGTGTATGATAAAGAGGACCAGGATACTTTATGGATTAGAGTATATTACAACGAATTTGAGCGTGAAGAAATTGATTTGACCTTAAAAAAAATCTATTCCTTATTGCACTCTGACGGTAATTTAGAGATAATCAAATTCTTGAATGTCGACTCTATTGACTATTGTACTTTTGGGAATTCAAAACCTTTCAGAATCAAGGTTAGAAATATTCTTAACGACAATTACACTCATTTTTATGTCAAAAAAGCCGATGCCTCTCGGGTTTATGGTTTAGAATTAGAACATATTTTATCGCCTGATAAAATTAACTTTTTAGTTCATCAGGACACTTTGATTGAGGAACATATTATGGGGATTGCTGGGGATGTTTTTATTAATAATCATTTGAAGAATTGTACCGAAACGGAGAAGTCTCAAATAGCCAAGGAGTTTGTAAAGTTCAACGAGCGTTCTATGATTCGGTTATTGGGCGATATGCGCGCTTATAATTATGTGGTGATTCCTATTCACGATTTTGACCAAGTAGTGTATCGAATTCGAGCCATTGATTTTGACCAGCAATGTTACGAAGGTAATTTTAAAGTATATCGTCCTCAGTTTTTTAAGGAGAATTACCCCATGGTGAAATTGGTAAAAGATAAATTACAAGAAAGTTCTATTAACCAATATAAAAACGAAGAACGTTCTGTTTTGGCTAAACGAATCCATTCCGCCGAAAACAGAATTAAACGTTTGTTGAAAATTATGGGAGAAGATACGTTATCAACTTCTTCACATTTGGAACAATTGAAACTCGAATTGTATCGCTATACTAATGATTTGAATTTTAAGAAAGCCAAATCGATGGGGAATATTATGAGTGCGTCTTTTCAGTACATCACGCGAAATTTCAAAAACGTCAATCCATTTAAATCGTAGTAAGCAAAAAAAATCCCCGATGAGTTCGGGGATTTTTTTAATTTTTCTCTTCTTTGTTGAAGTAGACCAAGTAATAATACATTTGTTTTTCTTCGTCCCAGCCTTTTTCTACAAATTTTTCGGCACTTTCTGGGTTGATGAAATCCATTTTAATTTGGATGTGTGTATCCAAATTAATGACGTTTTTGATGGATTTTCTAGCATCTGAAACCGCTGCGTTTGCAATAGGGAAGGTGGTAATATCTTCGATACTGTATTTGTCTCCTTTGTCTCCTTTATAATTTTTAAATTCAGGAATCAAATCAGGATTGTCTAACACCTCGTTTAAGAAATTAGTTTCCTCAAATTGGTCGTTTTTGGCAAAATAATTCACAGAACGATTCATAAACATCACTTCTTCTTTTTTGTCTTCAGCAGGGAAAACCACGTCTTTGGCAAAACCTTGACAGAATTTCAAGTATTTTTTAGTGATATAATTTTCATCTTCAAAAGCATCTACAGATAAGAAATGCTCTAACCAATACCGGGCATCGTAGCGATTACTATCTACAGTTAGTATTTTATATCCTTCCTCTTTTTTATAATTGAAAATCAAACAGCCTTTGTCCAATTTATTCAAACTCACTCCATGTTGCAAAATCATTTCAAGGTGGGTGTCTTTTTCTTCAAATTGTAAAAAATCAGCTTGGATTTCGCTTTTGAAAATTCCAATGGCATCGACTACATTGTTATCAATAGCAAGGTTGGTTAAATACGTAACATATACTTCACCATTCTTAATGTGCGGGTGATTGGATTGTTCAAACAAATGTTTGGTGATTTGTTTTGAAACCTCATGAACATTAGACGGATTCTCAAATATTTGAGAAGCAAATTGGTACATTTCATTGTAATCCAAATCAACTTCGTGCGCAAACTGAAAGTAATTTTCTTCTTTCTCTCTGAAAGGCTTGAAGAAAAATTCTTTTATCAAAGGAACAATTTCATCATTTAGATTGAATGGTTGTTCGGATAAAAAAATAGCTTCGTTACGGCTTTTATTTCCTACACGATGAATAGAAAGTGAATCAATATGGGTGTTGAATAGGTTAATCATTTTATTTTAATGTTTAAGAGTGTATTAGTTTAATGGTTTATGAGGTTTTGGGTTTTAAACCTATAAACCATTTGCCATTTAACCCTTTTTTTAATTCCAATTTTCTTCGTAGCCAAAGTCTTCAAAGCTATCGTCTCCTTCAAACATATCTAGATCGTCTTCGTCTAAATCGTCTTCAAATTCACCATAGATATCATCATGCATATCCGCCTCAAAGTTTTTTTCAATAGCTTCATCAGGCATTTCTCCATGAGAAAAAAGTGTTTCAGGATAGATAGCTCCGGCTTTAGGTTCTTCAATAGCAGCTAGTTCTACCAAGAAAGTCCACATATTGATAAAATCATAGACATAGATAATTTTTGTATTCTCTTTGTCTAAAAGATCCGATAATTTGTAATCGCTCATGATGGTTTGTTCTCCAGGAACATCTCCTGCGTCAAACATCGGAATTTCATCTTCTTGATTCCAAGTATCATCACAAGTATAAAAAGAAGCCACTTCCATTCCGTCAAATCCAAAAGAATTGAAGATAGCATTGTGTAAATCTTCTAAAGTGTCTTCGGCAAGGATAGCAATATCTCTGAAAATATCTTCTTCGGCATCAAGAATTACTCTGAATTTATAAACCATAATCGTTGTTTTTATAGAAAGTTCAAAGGTAAATTATTAATTACTAATTACGAATTGTGAATTACGAATTGTTGAAAAGATTTTAAAATAATGAGAATGAGGTTTTTATTCTAGTTTCTTAATCACTTTCGCAGGATTGCCCACTGCCATAGAATAATCTAGAATATCTATCTTCTTGAAGTGTTAATTCTATTGGGTGTGAATTTAATCATTTTACAATTCATCGTGGTTTTTTGACAATTCGGTTTATCTTATTTTTATACTTGGATTCTTTGAACCAAATTTGTCTCATCAAAATAAAAATAAAACAGTATGATTCGAATAGTCATTTTATTAACCTTAAGTTTGGTTGCCTTATTGCAACAGCTATTATTTTAATTTAAGAATTATGATTGATAAATTAATTAAAGAATTTCCGAGAGCTTTTGTTCTTTCGCTAAGTATATTTTTAATCTTATTACTTGTACGTTATCTAATTGGAGATGCAATTGTGTTAGGTAATTCTTTTTGGATATACTTTGGATATACCATGTTATATGGCCTAAGTTTGTACTATGCTAATGCTGCAGTATTTATATATTTGGATTCTGTTTACAAAGACAACCGATTTACAATTAACCGATTAATTGTAGGTTTTGTAAGTACATTTTGTATTACACTTTTTGTGGTTTTTCTATTGCGTGTTTTTGAAGAAGTAATTATAAATGAAGTGTCATTTCAAAAATATATAGAGGAGGAAAGTATAGGACATTTTCTTATTCCCATAGTGTTTTTTGTGATTGTTTCGTTGGCTATTCATGCTTTCTATTTTTACAAAACGTTACAAGAAAACAAATTCAAAGAACAAAAAATAATTGCGACTACTGCCAATGCACAATTTGAAAGTCTAAAAAATCAAATTGATCCTCATTTTCTATTTAACAGCCTCAATGTATTGAGTTCTTTGATTGAAGAAAATCCTGAAAATGCCCAAAAGTTCACCACTTCTTTATCTAAAATATACCGTTATGTTTTGGAACAAAAAGATAAAGAATTAGTGGCGGTTTCAGAAGAATTGGCTTTCGCCAAAATTTATATGCAATTATTAACCATGCGTTTTGAGAATAGTATTTCGTATGAATTGCCAGATTGTACTAACGAAGAAGCCAAAGTAGTTCCTTTGTCATTGCAATTAGTATTAGAAAATTGCATTAAACACAATGTAGTGAGTAGTTCAAAACCACTGCACATCAAAATCAGTATTCAAGACAATCAATTGGTAGTTGAAAACAACTGGCAAAAGAAAGAAGTTCTTTCTGACGGTAAAGGTGTTGGATTGCAAAACATTCTGAATCGTTATGCCTTATTGACTGAACGTAAAGTAAAAGTGATTCAAGATGAAAAATCGTTTAAAGTCTATTTACCTATATTAACCAAACAAATTTCAATAATGAAAACAGCTAAATTTACAGAAGAAGATATGGCTTATGCTCGAGCTAAAAAAAGGGTGGAGCAATTAAAAGGATTTTATGGAAATCTTACTTCGTATTGTATCGTTATTCCAACATTAGCACTAATTAATTACTATACCTTTTGGGGATTTCAATGGTTTTGGTTCCCAATGCTAGGTTGGGGATTGGGATTGTCTTTTCATGCCTTTGGCGTTTTTGGCTACGGAAAATCCTGGGAAGAACGAAAGATACAAGAGATTTTAAACAAGGATAAAAACAATAATTGGGAATAATATTTTAAATAAGTCAACCAAATGGGAAATTTAAATTCAGATCAAATTCGTTACGAAGAAGCGGTAAAAAAAGTTAAAAAGCTTAAAGGATTTTATACACATGCTATAGTGTATGTAGTCATCAATATGATGTTTGTCATCGTCAATGTTCAAAATCTTCAACCCGGTGAAAGTTATTTTCAATTCAAAAATTTCTTTACGGCATTTTTTTGGGGAATCGGATTGTTGGCTCATGCAATGGCTACTTTTGTTCCTTATTTTATTCTTGGTAAAGATTGGGAAGAGCGTAAAATCAAAGAATTGATGGAGAAAGAAAAAGCGAATAAGTGGGAATAATTTAGTCACAGTTGTCACAACATAAGAACTTGAAACTTGAAACTTGAAACAAAAAAACAATGAACATTATCATCATCGAAGACGAAAAACCAGCGGCTCGTTTATTACAACGTAAACTTGAAAAACTAGGCTATTCGATTACCTCCTTACTACATTCGGTTGAGGAATCGTTAGTGTGGTTTCAAAATAATCCACATCCTGATTTGATTTTTTTGGATATTCAATTATCAGATGGTTTGTCGTTTGAAATTTTTGAAAACATCAATATCAAAAGTGCCGTGATTTTTACCACGGCCTATGATGAATATGCGTTGCGAGCCTTTAAATTGAATAGTATTGATTACCTATTGAAACCTATTGATGAGGAGGAATTGGCCACTGCAATTTCAAAATTCAAAAATCAATTTCAAATCAATAGTATTTCGAGTTTAGACTTTGAATCTATCAAACAGATGTTGGTGAATCCTGTTTCAAAAGAATACAAAAAACGTTTTTCGGTTAAGATAGGTCAACAACTCAAAGTAATTGATATAGCTGAGATTGAATGTTTGTATAGCGAAAACAAAGGTACTTATATTCATACCTTCGACAATAGGGACTATTTGATTGATAGTAGTTTGGAAGTAGTGGAAACAGAGTTAAATCCGAAAGATTTTTTCCGCATTAGTAGAAAATTTATTATTCCGATGCAGTCTGTAAGAGAGATACACGTGTATGCTAATTCTAGACTAAAAATCAGTTTGCCAACGTATAAAGCCGATGAGGTAATCGTAGCTCGAGAACGCGTTTCGGACTTTAAAGAATGGTTAGGTTAATTAGTTGAAATAGGTTTTTCGAATCCCAATCAAAATAAGTATCAAAACAGAATACGCAATAAAAAATGGAATGATCCATTCAATTTGTCCCAAAGGTAAAAGTACGGCAATAATCAGCAATTGAAATCCTAAACCATACAAGGAAACCAGTGTCATGAACCAGTTAGGGAATGTTTTAACTCGGTAAGCATCGCTATCTAAAGTATGTATGATTTTATCAAAACCGCCATAAACTATAGTGTAAATTTTAAATAGAATATTGACTGAATATTGAGTTTCTCCAGGTAAAGCTCTAGGTGTTTTGTATTCAAAAACCTTACTGGTAGTATCCCCTCCAATAGATTTGTTTCTTAAAATCACATAGTAATAATTGTATAGTGTGCCTTGCAATTGAATGCAAAAAAATGCAATTAAAGTAAGCCAAAACGAAGTTTGAGAAACATAACAAATTGTTATTAAAAATAGAAAGTTTAAAATAATATCAAACACACTATCAAGGTACCTGCCTACATAAGAAGGGGTGTTTTTCAATCGAGCCAACTCTCCATCAGCAGCATCAATTCCTGATTTTAGTACAATGAAAAAACCTGCCCATAGATAGTTTTCGTTAAGAATGAAATAAATTGCGATTAATCCAGTAATGCCAAACAATAGAGTGACATGAATAGGAGTAAAGCGCGTATCCTTTAAGCTATTGGCAAGAAATTTTCCAAAAGGTCTTCCGTAATCGGATAAATCTAAAAATTTATCTTGAGTGGCTAGTTTAGACATTGATTATGGTTAAGACGATGTTGTGACATTATAGTCGGGTATTATTGGGTAATTTTTTTAAAATTTTCTAAAACTAAATAGAATTGTAAGCCAAATAGAAGGGTCGCCATTACGATATGAATCGTTTGAGATCCAAAAGGAAAATTGAAATAATACATCGCGATACCAGATAGAATTTCTACACAAAGCAAGGCTATTACCCAATCCATTTTAGTAAAACCAAGCTCCATTTTTCTGTTTCTCCAAAATAAAAATGCATTGGCACAAACCACTAAAATAGAAAAACTTCGGTGGGTGTAGAACCCGCCTTTCGGATTTTGTAACCAAACTTCTTTAGGTAAACCCGCTTCTACAATTGTATCAACTGATTCTCGAACTTGAGTACCAAAAATGATTTGTAAAATGGTTAAACCTAATGCCGCAATTAAAACCCATTTGAATTCCGCATCCAATGATTTTGTTTTTTGTTTTTCTTGAACAGAATAAATAACATACAATTGAACAGCAACTATAAGTAAGGCTGCCAGCATGTGGGTCGTTATTTTATAAGGATTTAATACTGAATCTACCACTGTTTTTCCTAGCCAAGCTTGGAATCCCATTAAAAAACAAATTAATAAACTATAGAAAAATAATTTTTTATTTTCTTTCCAATATCCGAAAGAGAAAAAAAGCGCAATTATACAAGCAATACCAGCTAATGCACCAACTAATCGATTGAGGTATTCGACCCAAGTATGGAAAGGATTGAAAATGGCATAATCATGTTTGGTATATTTTTCCCAATGAGAGCTTTCAAAACGTGTTGGAGCTGTAAAATTATCTTTCGCTACCAAAAGCGTTTCGTCTTTAATTATAACTTGTCCTTTTGAATATTCTTTTCCAATTGTGTAAAGCAGTTCTTTCTCTTCAGTAGGAGGGATGTAGTATCCAAAGCATTTCGGCCAATCAGGGCAACCCATACCCGAACCTGTCATTCGGA
>JACCDX010516584.1_pt1 | contig 33880 bp, 33 predicted proteins | sample 7449681 | NCBI WGS metagenome assembly JACCDX01 (sample SAMN15323450, study PRJNA562643) | freshwater metagenome | isolation source: river surface water | place: USA:Blue River Watershed | collected 2017-08-18
ATGGCTTCTCATGTCCTATGTGTCGCAGTGTCTTAGCCGAAGAGCCCAATGATGATGAATCTGATTATGAATCCGACGAAGAATCTGTTATAGAACGCGACGAGGTAAGTATGTTTGCATTACAGAGTGCCAGATGGCTATTTGCAAGGGCTGAAGATGAGCAAATCGATGAATCCGAAGAAGATGAAGAAAACGAAGACGACGATTATGATTTTGAGAGTTATGAAAGTGCCACCAGAAGCGATAGCCAATGCATCTCTATTGATACAATCACAGAGAAACTGATGCAAAATGGTGTTGGAATCAAAGAATTAGTCGCGATATTTATCAATCCTCATGAAAATCATCTGCAAGATTGCGACACTTATAATATGGATTTTATGAAGCGCACGCACCGCATAGTCAACGATATTTTGGATGCGAAGATTTGAAGTGTGTATTATGCCTGGTATAATACACATGTGTATATTGTATGTTTTATTTTGTAACTTTTAATTAAAACCTCTATTTTTTACTGATAATAATATTTTTTCAACTTTCATTTGATAAATACGACATTTTTTGTTTTCACATTTTTTTCTCTGTGTGAGTTTCTTATGATAGTTGGATTGTTTTTTGTATTTTTTGAAACATTTATCATATTTTTGTTGCAGTATTCTATATTCTTTTTTATTTTTCGGTATTGTTTTTGAACGACATTTTTTAGTGACATTTTTGAGAAATTTTATATCTTCTTTTTTAATTATATTTGATGTTATAATATTTCCACAATATTTGTCTCCACATTTATCCAATTTGTTTGTCGCATTATTTATTTCATTCATGTTATTAAATTCTGTTTTACTTAATTTCATTATATAATATTACTTCATTATATAATAATATCAACATTTTAAATAAAAAATTAAAAACAGTGTTAAGCCAAGTAATTGGATAACCTGATAAAACCAAAATAACAAAGTCCAAATAATATGCTTTTAAAAGTAATACCAAACAAATTTAAATTACCATCTTCATGATACAGTTGCATAAATGACAGATATTTAAACATCAATGCATTAATAAAAGGCATTTGAAACACAAAAAACAACACACCAATCAATATAGGTATTTGTATTTCATCATAGAGGCTTGTAATCATACTTTCCTGATGTTTTGCACGAGCATATTCCTCCGTTTTTTTCGCCACTTTGTCTTCATATTCACGCAAATAATCAGTTGTCAGTTTTTGTGTTGGTACATAATTTGGCATAACCTGCTCATCATGCATGTAGGTATCATTTTCAACGCCGCGATTCACTTGGTCAGGAGGGGGCGCAGGCATACCCATTCCACTAAAGCCTCCCATGCCACCTGAAATAGCCGGTAATTGGCGGTCTTGTGGCTCAGGAATACCAAATGGATTTTGATGCACATTCAGCGGCTTATATTGGGTTTGATTAGGCATTTCAAATTGTGATGTTTGACGAGTATTGGTATTATTTTGTGGCAAATCACTTATTCGGGTTACATCATTTCTGTTATCCATGTGGAATATATTATATTCCATGGAATCTTTATTTTTGCATTTGGCGCATGTTTATTCACTATACAATTCCTCTATTTTCTGGTCTTTTATTTCCACTGTTTTTTTATTTGCATTGCATTTCACAGCCTTTGTTTGCATTTTGTAACATACCTCATTGAATTTGTAAATTTGTCCATCCATCTCTGATATAACAGGTCCATTAAAGGCAATGCAATTTTTGCCTTCGCATACATGTCTAAACATTGTTGCTAATCCAATACCCAATATCATTGACAATAAAATTTTACCCTCCTCTGTATGAAATAATCGTTTGACATTCATTATTGTGATAAATTATTATATATTTTCAGGCCAAGAAAAATTGATTTCATAACTTTGATTAATTGTGAAAAACAAAATACAATTTTACTACTCATATAGAATTATTAACATACACTATATATTGGACTTATGAATACCTTTGATGATTTTATGCGCAAACACCGAGTCACAGGCGACTCGCAATTACCTGTGACTCATACTCGTATTGGACATCAATCGGATAATAAAGATGATATTATTTATGGCGGAAAATTTCATATTCCTGATGAAGAATACAACCTATTTATGCAGTTGTATAATGACCATGTTATTAAAAAAGGCAACCCAGAATATTTGACTGAAAAACAACATGAATATGGTGTTATCGCTGTGGACCTCGACTTGCGATATGCACCTGACACAAAAAAACGGCAATATAGCTTGGAACATATTGAGGCTGTGCGCGATATCTATTTAGGCATTATTCAAAGTATCTTTATTTTGGATGAAAAACCCTTCAACATTTATGTAATGGAAAAACCGGATATAAATCCGGTGAAAAATAAAGAGGGCGTGGTAGAAACGGTCAAAGATGGTATTCATTTGTTGATTGATATCGGCGCTGACCGCAAAACACAGATGATGATTCGCGATATGGCTATTGAACGCATAAAAGACGACGCCGTTTGGTCAACACTTCCCATTACAAATGATTGGGATACGGTGTTTGATGCGGCCATCAGCAAAGGTTCCGCAAATTGGCAATTATATGGCAGTTGCAAACCCGGCAATCAAACTTATCGACTTACTCATGCATACAATAATGTGTTGGACCCAGATGATAATGAGATTTGCACCAAAGATGTCACTTCTGATTATTTCGATATTTCCAGTAAAATCATGAATTTATCTGTGAGAAATACCGAATATAATGCATGTTTGATGTCACAATCCTTTATGGGTAAATACTCGGAATCTTCTGGAAATTCACAAAAACAGCGTGTGAATGTGAAGCCGGCGCCCACCATTTATGTAGGAGCCGGTGGCATCAATGAAGCATTAATGCATGTGAAAAACAGAAACGATTTGGATTCTGTGGTGAATTTCGCATTGGAACATTTGGAATCGCGTGATTATGAACTGTTGGAGACACACAAATATACAATGGTATTGCCGGAATCCTATTATGGCTCCGGCAGTTATGACAAATGGATTCGTGTTGGATGGGCGCTTTATAATACTTGTCCAAATTTACTGTTTATGACTTGGGTTGCATTTAGTGCGCAAAGCAAGACATTCCGATTTGAAGATATTCGTGATATGTATGACCGATGGCAGCGATTCGACAGCAAATCCGAGATTTGTTTAACACGCAGATCGATTATGCATTGGGCAAAACAGGATGCTCCTGCGCGATTTAAGGAAGTGCAAGACAACAGTGTTGATTACTTTATTGAAAAATCCATTGATGGCAATGATTTCGATTTGGGTGATAATAAAAGCAGCAGAAAAGATACAAGTGATCACGATATTGCTTGTGCATTGAAACAGTTATATTCGGATGAATATGTGTGTGTGAGTGTTAAAAATAATATGTGGTTTAGGTTTATGAATCATCGCTGGGTTGAAAATGACTCCGGCACCACTTTGCGTAAATCCATGTCTGTTGAATTGCGCAAAATTTATCGCAAGAAAAGCAAGGAGTTAGATGGTATTATTGATAGCATTGTTGCACAAGATGAAACCGATCCAAGAATTAAGAAATTGAAAAAACGCCAAGGTAGAATTTGTGAAATTGTAAATCGTCTTGGTGATTCATCCGATAAAGACCATATTTTGAAAGAGGCCAAGGAACTGTTTTGGGACCAAAGCATTATTGAAAAATTGGATACAAATCCTTATTTGCTTTGTTTTAATAATGGTGTTATCGATTTTAAGGAAAATGTGTTCAGAAAAGGTCATCCGGAAGACTATATTTCTAAGTGCACTGGTATTGATTATATTCCCCTGAATGATGCGCGTGATGGCAAAGTGATTGCCGAGGTGAATGATTTTATGAGCAAATTGTTTCCACGCGAAGAATTGCGGCGTTATATGTGGGAGCATTTGGCATCTATGCTTATTGGCGTGCCCAAACAGACATTTCATATGTATATTGGCGAAGGCAGAAATGGTAAATCGGTGTTGACAACGCTTTTGGACGAGATTTTGGGTGAGTATAAGGGCGTGGTGCCTTTATCGGCTATTACACAAGACCGACAAAAAGTGGGTGGCACATCCGCTGAATTGGTTGTGTTGAAAGGTGTCAGATATGCGGTAATTATGGAGCCTTCTAAAAAGGATGTGATTTTGGAGGGTCCATTGAAACAATTAACCAGTGGTTTAGATCCCATCCAATGTCGTGCACCTTATATTGCAAAACCGATTGAATATTATCCTCAGTTTGGATTGATTTGTTGTTCGAATGTGCGTATGGAAATTAAAACACAGGATTTTGGCACATGGCGCCGAGTGCGCGAGGTGCCTTTTGAAGCGCTATTTACTGAGAATCCTGTGAGCGACGACCCCGATAAGCCTTTTCAATTCAAAGTCGACCCTTCTATTGTAGACAAATTTGCTCAATGGAAATATGTATTTATGGCTATGTTGGTGAAAAAGGCATTTGAAACTGGCGGTAAAGTGAATGAATGCAGTATTGTGACTGCTGCAAGTAAGGCTTATCAAGAGAGTCAAGATTTCTTGGCGGAGTTTATTAGAGATAAGATTGTGGTTGCCAAGGAGGGCAAGATTAAGAAACAGGAATTGAATAGTGAGTTTACTATTTGGTATATGAATACCTACGGTAAGGGTGCGCCAAACGCCAAAGAAGTGCATGCTTATATGGATAAGAAATTTGGCAAGGCGGAGCGCAATGGTGGTTGTTGGGTGGGCGCGCGCATTAAATATGAGCGTGATGAAATGATAACTGCGTTTAGTGAGACAGGGTCACATTCTTCGTTTGAAGATAATATTGACTTCTAATCAGGGGAACCGATGGTTCCCCTTGAACCCCTCCTTTATTTGTGTGAACCCTCCTTTTAATAGAAAAATTCTCTGTTTTTTTATTTATTATTGTTAAAATAATAAATAATAAATATATAACTGAAATGAGTTTACACGAAGATTTGAATCAAGAATTAATAACAGCAATAAAAACAGGTGCCCAATTAGATGTTATAAAAGATTTAATTGCCAGGGGTGCAAATGTAAATGCAATTATTGATAAACAAATACCTCTATATGAAGCGATGCGATACCATTGGTTAAGTGGTCAAAATCATGATGTTATTGATTATTTACTTGACCATGGTGCTGATCCAAATATATTATTACCAGGATTCAATAAACCTCTATTGGCATTTACTCAAGGACAAAGATATGCAAAAGAATTATTAGAGCATGGCGCAAATCCAAATGGTATTGGATATATGGAGAGTGTCACTTATTTAGAAAAAGAATATGAAAATCGCAATGTAGAAAGGTTTAAATTATTTTTAAAACATGGTGCAGAATTGCATCCTAGTTTAAGATTTAAAATAAGTATTTATGAATCTTTACCAACAAACACAGGTAATACATTTACAGATGAAAGAAATGCTGTTATAAATTCAAAATATGATGAAATGCACAAAGCGGTGCGTATGCGAAAACTTACACAAGAAATGCAAGGAATTCAACAAGGATTGCGCAAGCAAGCTGCTGCCACAAAATCATTGAAAAAATCTCTTCATAGATTGGGCAATCCACCATTTGTGGGCGACCTTGTTTCTGAATTTAATATCCAACGTCCTGAAAAACCAGTATATATGTCGTTGGCATCACCTCGCACAAGATCCGTATTAGATAAATCAAGGATGTTGAGGGTTTCAAAAAAAGGCGGCAGAAAAACAAGAAAACATCGTTAGAATTATTGTGTTTTTCCAGTAAAATACATGTACGGTAGCCCATTTTTCTCTACATGATACCGGTTGTCAATTTCCACAGTAAAATTCGTAAATCCCATTTTATGTAAATTTTGACGCAGCAAATCACAAAATAATTCCGGATTTTCCACCAATTTTATTTCCTCTATTTTGTAGTTAAGAACTGGTTTTCTCTCTAATGTTTTTGTTTTCAAAACCGTTTTATCATTATATTGCGCTAATTTTTCTTCATCGTTTGTTTTAATTTCAAATTTGCCTGACATTCCTGATATATTGTCTAATACTAATACACTATTTTCATCACGAAGATATTGTAAATAATAGTTGATTCCACTTTTTGTTAAAGGATCATATTTTAACACACCTTTATCATATACGACTAAATCAAATTTTCCATTTAAATTTTCGATATTAAATGTGCTTGATGGAAACAACATTGGATATTCTTCAAATGATTTTGTTAAATAATTCAAATATGTTGGTGATTTGATATCGTCTGTATAAGATGACAATCTCACATCTTTTTCTAAAAACACAGGCACATATCCAGGTGGAATAATAAATTTGTTTGCTTGTTCTGCTGTCGCGCCACATATAAACATAATTTTATTACCTTGTTGTCTATTTTTATTTATGTATTGTTGAAGCACTAAATGCATTTGTTTTCCTCGTTTCTCAATTAAATTATCAATAAAATATGTTTCATTTCCATAAAGGCTTTCGCCATTTTGTAATTTTTTAATAATTTTGAGTTCTGTCTCTGTTTTTTGTCCACCTTTTCGGGTTTTTCTGTGTTTATTTTTAATCCTTTGTTTATTGCTTTTGTTTTTCATTTTTATTTATTATACATAATATTTGTATAATAAAATTTATTTCATCTTTATTGCACAGAACCCAATAAGGTTGTTAATACAGCATTATCTTTATTTGTTGTTGAAGGTCTATATGGAATTTTTATGACTTCGCATTTTCCCATAAAGCAATTGCCACATTTTACTGTAAACCCAGGAAAATACGCTGACACAATATTATGTCCATCAAATGAAATAACTGTGCATTGATTTTGCATGCTTAACCAATAAGGTTTTGAGTGATTTGCAAGCATTTTCACATCATTTTCATCTATCTTTATTTTGTCTCTCTGTTTAAGTTCATCAATATATTTTTTTGCATACAATAAATCAACAAAACATGAGGATGAATTAAAAAATTTTTTGTCAGTTTCCATAATTATAATAATAAAGATTATTGTTTTATTACTATATTGTTTGTTTTTCAATATTATATATTTTTATTTTATCAAAGCCTTAGAAATAAATATACTGATAGTTCCCAATATTTTCCAAATTGTTATGTTTTCATTATTAAATAATGCACCATACACATACGACATAATTATACCAAAATACGACAACACTGAATATATTCCTGCATCAAGTCGGTAAGACGCAAAAAACCGCAGAAAATATCCAACAGAGCCAATAAAGCCATTCAATCCTGTTGCCGCCAATACGCGAATGTTTTTTAGAAAAGCAAAATCTTTTTGCATAAATACATATACAGTCATAAATAACGCCCCCAACAAATAGGAAATAAACACATGATTCCAATGATTGGTTGTTTTAACGCGTCTAATTAAAAAATAAATAAAGGCCTCTGTTAAAGCCGCTAATAAAATCATGCCTAATCCGTACACAAAATCCGTATCTTCCTTGTTTTTCAAACTTTGTTGGTCCACATGGTTGGCATAGATAAAAAACGCGAGTGCTATTAAAACAAAGATATACGCATTATCCCAGGCAACCCCCGACAACAATAATATCATCAATGGATATGTGTTAAATATCGCAAATGATACGCCTGACTCCAGATTTAAAAATCCCTCATATGAAAAATAGATGTGTGATAAGTTTACCAAGGCCAGTGCTAAAGATTCTGGTGAAAATATATTGGCTTTTATGAATGCCCAATCGATGAAAATTAGAGATATGGCCACATATGCAATTAAACGCGTCCACATTTGTAATGGCATAGATATGCCGATTTTTTTCACAAAGATTGGATAGAGACTCAGTAATGACTCTGATACAAGTTTACTTGCTATTGGCAACAACATATAATTGATAAGTTATATATTGTTGAGATATTTTGATAATTATTAAAATAATTTGCGTGTTCTTGTAAATGGATTTTTTGTTTTTGTTTTTGTTTTTGTTGATATTCTTCTGTTTGATTTAGTTTTAGCTCTTGATCTGGTTTTATTAGACTTAGATTTGGACCTTGGTTTTGACTTTGATTTTGTTTTAGGTTTTGTTTTAGGTTTTGTTTTAAGTTTTGTTTGTAACACTTTTTCCGCATTTATTGTCATAAACGGTTTCTTATAATTTTCAACAATACCCTTCATTAAACCTTTGACAAATGCCTTTAAAGCTATATAACTCATCGATTTGACTTGTAAATCCATCATCTCACCCATCTTCACATATTTCATATATTTATTAAACACTGGATTGCATATATATGCCATATGTAATTTCGTCTCTTCTCTATTGAGTAATCTTGCACCAGCAAATTTATTCGCATACATGTCATTCACAACACTAAAGGTTCTGTAATTTTTATGGTCAAAACCATGAGTATCCGGTATAAAATGATACATAATATCACCTGTATGTGCACAGAAAAACAAGGTATATAATCCACGCGCAATTATATCCAATTTTTGCATAGACATCGATTTATTAATTGAGGTAAACAAATGACTTAGTATGTGAACTAATCGCACTATATCATCCAAAAATGGATAACTCTCAATGCGTGGGTCTAATGCATTATGCATGGATGCACACATGCAATAAAGCGGCAAATAGGGATGAAATCCATATACTGGCAAATTTACCTGTTTTGCAGTATATTGCAAATAGGATTTGGCTCTATTGGTTGTTCCACCGCCTTCAATAGAGGTATTAAAATAACGCATAATTCGCTGATAATATTCATTGCTATTGGCTGAACTAGTTGATGACGATGATGTGTCCATAGGTTCCGCCATCATAGTCCGATAAAGCATTGGCCATATAATACAATTATTATCCACTGTATGCAATACGCCTCTATGGGCCTTTTCAATTGATATGTTTTTTGTTATGAAATTTGACCCGCCCATCATATGATATGGCGCTTGTACAATATAAGGACCTTGACCTTGATTTGCGCGATATTCACTTCGCGGTAAAGATTCTGTTATGGGTTCTACATATTCCTCTATTGCATCTGATATTTCAACAGCAGTTGTACCTGTTTTAAATCGTTTACTGGATTGGACAACGGTTTCTTTATCCACCTGTGTGGAATTTATTGGTATGGACTCACTGCTTAATTCATGTGTATTATCATATTCTGTTGCAATAAGTACATCTTCTGGTGTATAAATGGATTTCTCCTCTATTGTGTCTTGTTTTAATATGCTGATTGTCTCTGTGATTAAATGCACGATAATATAGTAAAATGGATCTACTGTGTCGGCATTTATACGGCGTGTTCGAACCGTGCGCTGAGCCTGTGCACCCAAATATTGCTGCATCTGCGGTATAAGTCCTTCCAATACATCGCATATTATATCGCGTTCTGGTAAATCCATAATATACGGCAAAAACAGGTGATTATCAACAGTCTTTATTTGGTCATTACTGGGTTTGCCATATGCCAATGTTTTTACGCGTTGAAACATGGATTCCTGGTCATTTGAATTATATAAATCAAATGTGTTGGCTGCCCTATAAACATCCAATAATATTGCGTTTTTATTTATCCAATTTAATATTGCTGTGGAAAAATCTTCCCTTTTTGCAATAGAGCCATATTTGGTTTGTATTGCCTCTAATGAGCGTATGCATAATTGCAGTTTTTTTACATCTATTGACGAGTCATATGAGCCTTCTAATATATGCTCTCGAAAAGCTTTTTTTACTATGCTGAAATCATCATCCGCAATAGGTCTGCATGTTTTTATGTAGAACGCTTTTTTTACACAGGATTTGAAGAGTTTTTTCATTTCTCTATTTACGCTTGTTTGAAAATCCCCAATATTGGATACATTAAATCGTATGCCGCGTAAATTGGCCAATGCTTCTCTAATATCATCATCAAATGCTTTATTGATGGTTGTGGATTCAATCGCTTCGCTATAAACAGAGGCTGTTGTAATCAATGTTTCTAAAACTTTTTTATTATATTTGGCTTGCATATTTTCAAACAATCTCTGTTCAAATGGAACGCCACTTTCAAATGCCGGGTCTTGCATATTTTTTAATATAAGTACCTCGCCGTTTTGTTTAATAAAGATTGCATTTATGCCCATAAACAGTGCATATGCAATGGCTATGCGGTCATGTGATACAAAAAACACAGGACAATTATTATCCAGGGAAAAATTTGCAGCACTTGGCAAAACACGGCGAAAACTGCGACTGCGTACCTCATTACAAGCCAATACTTGCAGCCAATCACCACTGCGTTTTTGCTGATATTTTACAGCTGTATGAAAATTGCGCATATCACTATCACCCAATTCATTAATAAAGCCTTTTATTTTATTTATACTGTTTTCTTCGCCACTGTTGTAAATCACTTTTGTATATGTTTTGCCATCAGGTTTTGCATATGTAAATGCAAGTGTTGAAATAGGTTTGAATATCTTGTCCGACTCCAATGAATCAATATTTGTGCTAATAGATAGCAAATATTTTGAATAAAATTTATTGGATTTGTCCGCTTTATCGGATTCGTATGCGGTATAATAATGTGTTTCCTGTGAACTGTTTAATAAATATGAATACACCTGTATACCATTTCCATCAATGCCAAATAGAGATTTATTAAAAACATTGGGTTTTCCAGCAGGGTCATTATCAACTTCTTGTGTGTATAAATAATGAACTGTGAATTCGGGTTTTTCACCCTCGCGCATTTTTTCCATAAAATGGTGTTGCGCAAAATCAACCACAATGGCCGCTTCTAATCCTCCGATTTTATCTGCCAAATCCGCGCCAAAATTCCGTGATTCGCGTATATTTGGCATTATTTGCAAATTATAGGTGAAACCGGATGATGTAATAAACGATTCATCATTTCCAATACTTTCAAATGTCCTGTTTCCCAATACCATTTTTAGTGAATTATCTTCGTCTAATGCTGTTTCACGAATTCGGCCAAATAATAAACCAGCAAAAAATCCGGCTAAATCTTTTGTGTTTTCTGCAGCTCCTTTGAAATCGTGTTTTGCATCCGCGCGAGCTAATTCATGCAATGTTTGGCCTATTATATCTTCTCTTGGCCCATTCATTTACAAACTATATAGAAAACAGTATATTAATTAATCAAATGACATCCAAAACAATTATAAGTTTTGATATTGGCATTAAAAATTTGGCTTATTGCATCTTTACTTTGTCTAACAATAAACTGCATATAAATGCATGGGGCATTGCCAATTTGTTATCGAATGAAACTCCACAGACTGTTATTACATGCAATTGTGCAAAAGTGAAAAATGGGTTATGTGGTAAAAAGGCTGTTTTCACTTGCAACAATAATGCATATTGCAAAATGCATGCAGAAAAATCTGGTCTCTATTTGCCTACTGCAATAAAGGCTGCAAAAAAAATGAAAATCGATGAATTACGCGAGTTTTTAAACGCGCCTGCAACATTGAAAAAACCCGAATTATTGGATTTATTAAACAGTAAATCACTGGTTCCAATAAAGGTTGTTAAACAAAATGCCAATAAAGTGCATTTGGTCTCTATTGGTAAACAACTGAAAACACAATTAAATGCTGTTTTAACAAATATGCCCAAAATCGATACCGTGATATTGGAGAATCAAATATCCCCTATTGCCGGTCGCATGAATACCATACAAGGCATGTGTGCGCAATATTTTATTATGGCCGCCGACCAGGATAATAATATTCCTGACATCGAATTTATATCATCCGCTGGAAAGTTGAAGGATTTTGTGGTAAGTGAAACAAATACTTACAAAGACCATAAACGCGATAGTATAAGAATTTGTTTGCAAATGCTGGATGCAAACGGTTTTTCAAAGGCGGCAATAGAGACATCTGATAAAAAAGATGATTTAGCGGATTGTTTTTTACAGGGCATCTATTTCATGAAGAAGAATAAATATATAAACTATTCGGAGGATTTAGAAATAAACAGTGTATCAATATAATATTATGGAAACATTTGAGTTGAAATTTGATGACATTGATATTCCTGTGGAGACATTAGATATTAATGATGGTGTTGGCTCTATGGGAATGGAATATTTGATGAATAATAAAAAACCCGTTGGAAAAACCGATAGTAAAATCAGTGTCAATGACTTGAATACAATCAATGATGAACTTAATGAATTATCTGGTGTGAAAACCTCGGCTGCGCCTGATTCCAAAATCTTTGGTGGATTATCTGATTTATTTGGTTCAAAACCTGCTACAAACACAACGACTACAAGTGATTCTAATTTAGGTAAAGGCACAAAGGAAGAAACCAGTGGTACACAAAAAACATGGGATGGCTTTATGAAATTCGGCGATGTTCCCGATGAAAAACCTGTACAAACCCGTCTTACAGAACGCGAAAAATACCGCAGAAAAAAAATGATGATTAATAAATTGAATGAATGGAAGGAGAAAGGCATCGTTAGCAATCAATTGCATTTTTCACAAGATGCTCCCTATGAAGAAATAGAGGATGAATACGAAACTGCACTTGAAGATAAGAAGAAAAAAGAAGCCAAAAAATTATACAGTTGGTGGTTTTTGACTGCTGTTAACACACTTGAATATGCTAATTCAGCGCTTAATCCTTTTGATATCAATTTGGATGGCTGGGGTGAGGCCGTGAGTGATGATATGGATAGTTATGATGAGATTTTCGGTAAACTGTATGAAAAATATAAGGGTGGTGAAATGTCACCTGAACTGAGTCTTGTTATGCGTCTTGGCTTTAGTGCTGCAACCACATGTTTTGCCAATAAAGCGTTGGGTTCAGCTACACCTGGATTTAATGATGTTATTAGACAAAGTCCTGAATTAATGAAGGCATTTACAACTGCTACTGCAAGTGCTATGTCGCAACAAAGTCCCGGGTTCGCTTTTGCTCAAAATTTGATGAACCCTACTCCCAGCACGCAAAAACCCCCGCCTCCATTGGATCCTAAAGCGGATACAGCACCTATGCGCCCTGACCTGAATATGAGTAGAGGGTTGTATAAAGAACCTGGTATTGATATTCGGAATAATCAAGAACAAGTGCATCGTATGGATCGCAGTCCAGCCAATCCACCCAGTTTTTCCACCCATCGGGTGGAAAGACCTGAGATGACTGGACCTCGAAATATTCAAGTTGATAATATTTTATCTGGTCTCAAAACAAAGACTGTGGATTTAAATCAAAAACGCGATGAAGATTCTATTATGAGTATATCATCTTTAGGCGACATCAATATGCCCAAATCAAAACGCAAGGGATCCAGTAAAAATGTGGTATCATTAGACTTGTAGGTCGCAATTCAACAAAAAATAAATACAGTTAATATTGTATTTATTTATATTTTTTGGACTCATTATATCAATAAAGATTATAATCATGTTGCATGAATTAGAAGAAATTATTGAAAACACCTCTGCTACACCAACCATAGCAAATCCAGACAGTAAATTTGTCGTTGTTACTTATTGGTGGGGTAGAGGCAATCTCAATGGAAACACGGCTAGACCATGTATATCATTCTATGAAACATTTTTCAATAGTGTGCGCCAACAAGCATTAAATATCCTCAATACAGCCTTTAATGTGACTCCTGATTCTGTGCCCAATGTTTATAAAAACTTGGAATCTAATTTATATTATTCTGAAAATTATGCAAAACTTGCAAGCAAAAAAGCAGAAGCATATGAATATGATTTGTTTCAACATTTAGGTTATAAATCCGGTAAAAATATTCTCAAACTCATTGAAAATAATAAAAACACCATGCCTGCTGATTTTGTTTATAAAGAAAGACGCCAAATCAATGATATGTTTAAAATCGCCGGTATTCTTTTTGTTATAGTCAATAAAGTCCATATTTTCAAATTGTTTAACACCAATAAAAAAATGGACAAATTAAAACAGGAATATTTAAATAACCCCGATAGGGCTGAAGAACAAATATTATTGGCATATAAAGTGGATACCAATCGCTTAATTACAGAAAAAAACAATCATATTGCTGCTATGAAAAAGTCTCTCAGCACAAAACAAACATATAATAAACAAGACATTTGCAAACATATTAATGTGTGTGAACAGGACAATGTTACTGTATTAAATGGCGGAATTACTCTTTATTTGGACGATTTTCAAAACAAATCTATTTATGATGTGCTCAACGAAAATTTGCGCTATTTGAGTCCTATGAAATTCGAAACAATGATTGATATTTGGGAACGCAAATGTGCTGAAAATGGTTGCAATCATTTGGCTGTGGAATATCCCCAGTTTGCCAAACCCGGTGGATACCAAATGGCTATAAATGCCAAACCATTGTTTATTAAAAAGGCGTTGGAATTATGCGGTGGTCGCGGTGTCCTCTACATTGATGGAGATATGACCATCAATAAATATCCAGCGATTTTTGATATGGATGATATCGACTTTATGGCGCGTGGATGGCATATTGACCCCCGTGCCAGTTGGAAAATGGAGTCCAGTATCATGTTTGATCCTTATACATTTGAGACCAGTGGCGGCACTATGTTTTTCGCGCAATCACAGGAATCCAAACGACTTATTGCGGCATGGATAGAAGAAGCCCATAAAAAATATCAAGTGGGCAAGGCCGATGACCGTGTGTTATCATTGGTGTTTAATACTAAGGGATTTTTAGGCGCACTCAAATATATTCAATTGCCTGTTGAATACTTGTGGTTGACCCTCGATTATGACGACCGTATGATGGATTTGGTGTATGATTATGACAAACGCGCTATGCAATCCAGTATCTTTATTGAACATCCTGAATGTTTGACATCCGAAGATACTGCTGCCGGTGCTGGCGCTTCCAGCGATAGAACACCCAAATTCTACAGTTTTTTGGATGATCTCTGTCCTATTTCTGAAAAATGTTTTGAATATGTATTGTTTGATAATCAGGAACAAACTGCTGCATTTGCCGACTATTTTAATTATTTGAAGGAACTCACTTATAAAAACGATGGTAATGCAGAACTCTATGATAAAGGTTTTGTTTCATTGGACAATAAAGGCAGAATGAAATCCGCTGAGAGTCCTCTCTATATTACTGATTATAAACACCGGTTTGGACCTAAATTAAATGCTATTGCTGATGCAAATATGGCAAAAGCACAGCGTGTTGAAGGTTCTGAAATACAAACCACCGATGGCTTTGTTGTAATAGAGTCCGACACCAATATTATTCCAAATATTCTTTATTATTTGATGAATGGATATGATGTTATGTATGATCCTGTGCAAAAACTCAATTATAATCCCAAATACAAAGAATTATATATGAGTAAAAAGGATACACTCTACGCTAATTTGAGTTTTGTATTTGCACCCATTCATACATCATATCGTCATAGTAATTTTTTCAAACCCAGTATTATGACAAATCAACCCATTATTTTTAAACATGGTGATAGGCGTTTGATAAATATGTTATCTATTCAAACATCATTGGAATCTCTATCGAATATGATAAATTATGGTGCTTATGGATTTTTATCACTTATTCGCATGGGATTTTTGTTTTTGAAAACAGTAAAACCTGCCACTTCGTTGCGGTCTTCGCTTAAATCAGCAAAATCTTCCAGTTCCAAATCTAAATCCAAATCCAAATCAAATTCATCTACAAGAAGGTCTTCTTCATCTATTCATGGAGGCGGTAACAAACATAAATTACTGCAAAATCGTATTGCATCTTATATGAATGGTTTAACCCTTATGTCCGCGAAAAATTGAATCAAATAAGGCACCGGTGTAATGTAGGTAAAAATTTAAGTAAATATGACCGAGTCCAATTATATTTTTGAAAAAGGGAATGTATCTTATAAAGAATATAAAATACATAAATATGTGTATGGCCTGAGTGAAACATATGGATTTCATATGCCACGCATTTATGATTACGACAGTGATACACAAATTATGAAAATGCAGCGCGTGCCAAATATGTGTGTGGCGGATTACTATGGTGATGCAGCAGAAAATGTGCCATCACATGTGTTTGATAAAATTCGACAAATTATTAAAACATTGTATGCGCATAATGTTTATTATCCTGATATTACCGGTTATAACTTTATTGAATATGATAAAAAAATATGGATAATCGATTTTGGACATGCGGAAATAAAGGAGCAAATAAATGATAAATTTGTTGCGGATTTTATAAAGGGGGAAAATGCATGGAATCCGGAGTTTAAATAAAATTTAACTGAAAATAAAGTAGTATTTTTTTATATAAACCAATGTGGAAACTCATATTCTTTGTGGCAATTGTGATGATTGCGTTAGATTATATTTATTTATCCGCGGTAAAGGGATTTTTCGGTGATGTTGTCAGAAAAATACAACAAAGATCTTTAACACTGAACTTAACTGGCGCTGTATTATGTTATGCTTTATTGGTCGGGGGTCTTATTTATTTTATTATTCAACCTGGAAAAACATGGATGGATGCTTTTCTATTGGGCATATTGATTTATGGTGTATTTGAAACAACCAATTATGCTTTGTTTGATGCATGGCCAATAAAGGCTCTAATAATAGATACATTATGGGGTGGCATTTTGTTTGCTTTGACCACAATAATTGTAACAAGATATATATAATGACGAAACAGGGCTTATGTATATTTGTTTTCCACAGGGATTTACGATTATATGACAATAGAGGTTTAGCATTGGCTGCACAAAAATTTGAATCCATTTTGCCAGTTTTTATTTTTACTGGTGAACAAGTGACAAATCGCAATCCTTTTTTATCCAGGCATTCTGTGCAATTTATGATAGAATCATTGGATGATTTAAATAATAAATTGCGTGATAAAGGTGGCAGGCTTTATTGTTTTAGTGGAAACACAAAGGCTGTATTGGAGGACTTGGTAAAGCATACTGGTGCCAAGGGTATTTGTTTTAACAATGATATAACACCTTATGCAAAAGCCCGCGATAAAGAAATTGCTGATATGTGTGAAAAACAGGGTATTGAATGTTTAACAGCCGATGATTGTTATTTATTGCCTCCAGGCTCTGTTACAAAAGATAGTTGCAAAACAGAAAATTGTGATCCAACGCATTATTATCATAAATTCACACCTTTTTATACAACCTTTATGAGACAGTTGAAAAAAAACGACACAAAAGAAACAACTATGAGTGCCGTGCAATGGGCGACATATAATGGCGCAATGCAATCCATTAATGATGCCTATTTGCAATTCAGTGCGCTGAATCCTGCAATAAAGATGTCAGGTGGGCGCGCAAATGCGCTGCAAAGATTGCGTAATAAACAAACAAATTATGAAAAAACCAGAAATATACTTGCGGATGATACATCTTTATTGTCAGCGGACTTGAAATTCGGCTGTTTGTCTGTGCGTGAGGTTTATAATGCATATAGAGGAAATCATGCATTTATAAGACAATTGGTTTGGCGTGATTTCTATGCACATTTGTTGTTTATTCATCCAGAAATGTTGGATCCATCGAAAAAAACATTGCGTGTTGCATGGACACACAATAAAGGCTGGTTAGATGCATGGAAATCAGGACAAACAGGTTATCCTGTTGTGGACGCATGCATGCATCAAATAAATACCTGTGGATATATGCACAATAGAGGTCGTATGATTGTGGCGTCATTTTTAGTGAAAACATTGCTTATAGATTGGAGGGAGGGTGAGAGATATTTTGCACAAAAATTGGTGGATTATGATGTGGCGAGTAATAATGGAAATTGGCGCTGGATAGCGGGCGATGGAGTTACTGTGGATGGCCGTGCAATACATTTTGATTCACAGCCTTATTTTCGTATTATGAATCCATGGATACAATCGGCGAATTTCGATAAAGATGGTGAATATATTAAAAAATGGATGCCATCTCTATCACAGGTGGATGCAAGAGATTTACATAAATGGTATGATGAAAAAGTAAGGGCAAAATATCCGGAGTTGATGCAGTATAAACCTATTGTGGATTATAGTGTGCAAAAACAGAGGGTATTGGCAGCGTATAAACCATAGAGAATCTTGGGTATTTTTATGGATTCTAATAGCGCTTATAAACAAAGTTTTTATACACCAACGATAGAGATTCTTTATCGAGGGCGACTGAAAGGAGCCCTTATAAACAAAGTTTTTAAACACCAACGATAGAGATTATTATAAATCTATAAAAATAAAAAAAACAAGAATTCATCGCATCTTTATTACTACATAGAGATACGCTTTATTTAACATATTATAAACAACCAATATGTTAAAATCAATAACGGATTGTATCCTTTATTATTTCAAACCGCCACTACAAACACTTGCTAATAAACATTCAGACAAAATAGTTAGCACATTTATATACATGAATTATGTAGCAGCTATTATACACGAATATTATGCAAAATATTTGAAAAGAACTACGCGATTGGTTTTACCTGACGTGGCTGCGTACGCAGCCACTTGTCACTATTATTTATTAGAGGATAAATACAATCTTTATTGGGAGTGCCACGAAAACACACAGACGCCTGTAAATACAACCAATAAAGATGCCATTCATATTATTAAATGTCCTGAATATACTCTCTGTGGGTTTTCTGAGATAAATACAGAAACACCAGTTCAAAGAAGCCGCGCCAAATTTATTAACATACTTTTCAGCAATTCTTTATTGGACAACTCTCTTACACTACATTTACCACATGAATTTTTACAGGTTGGAAACCAAATTTTGAGTGCGTCTCATGTTCTCTATTTGCTTGCAACACAATATGAATCGCATGAATATGTGTTTGACTTGTCCTATCAATTACAAGTGATGGATGGCTCATTAAATATTCATGTTTTGACTTCTGACAAGTTTTTAACACTCACCGATAGAGGCTTTATTGTTCAAACTAGATAAGTTGTGTGATTTTTACATCCATGTCTTTTTTAAGTTTCTCTATTAGAGGGTTATTATTATAATCATGCAGGTAAACAATGTTTGTAATACCCGACGCACATAAGGTTTTAAAACAGTGCAAACAAGGATAATGTGTTATATATACAGTGGCTCTATCGACGCTTACGCCTCGTTTAGCACAATCACTGAGTGCATTTATTTCGCTGTGGACGGTGGCCTGCTCATGACCATCATGCACAATAGAGTTATGTGGACAACCGGCAATAAAGCCATTATAACCCATTGATATAATTCTGTGGTCTTTTACGATCACGCTGCCAACATGCAGCCGATTACAGGGTGACCGGCAAGATGCCAATAAAGCAATAGACATGAAATATTGGTCCCAATCAAGCCTATTATTATGGGTTTGCACAAGGTCTTGCAGTTCTTGCAACATTGGTTATTATTATATTCAAATACATATATCTATATCGAAAAATTGATTCATGAAATATTTCTTTGTTTGTTTGGATAAAACTTAATTGCAAAACATATTTAGATATAATTATAAACTATTTTATTATAGATACCGCCAACATGACACACCCTCTGAATTGTAAATGGGATTTGTATTATCATTTACAAAGCGACAAGAATTGGACGCTTCAAAGTTATAAAACAATAATGGAAGGCATTGCTGATGCTGAAACTGTGGTTGCATTAAATAAAGCCATTCCTGATTTTGCTTTATACAATTGTTTGTTCTTCTGTATGAAAGACGGCGTAAAACCAATGTGGGAAGATGCGAAAAACAGAAATGGCGGATTCTTTTCCTATAGGGTGTTGAATAAAAATGTGCCTGCTGTGTGGCATAGCATGATGCAGGCGCTATGTGGTGAGTATCTTTGTGTGAATAAAAAACATATGGCGCATGTAAATGGTATTACTGTATCACCAAAGAAAAATTTCAGTATTATTAAGGTTTGGTTGGACACATGCAGTTTTCAAGATCCGAATATAATTATTGATATTGATGATTTGCCTAAGGAAGGTTGCTTGTTTGGACAACATAAGCCTGAGTTTTAAGGTTGATAAATTTTATATAATAAATGTGTTTTTTTATTATATAATGCGCAGAAGAACTAAAAAACAGAAAAAACAACATAAACGCAATAAAAGAGGTGGAACAAAGGCTGCGAAACAAGTTATGGGAAACCCTGATTTGGTTCGATATATATCAGAGTTCAATTTGATTCCAGGTGAAAAATACCAAATAAATGATAGCAATCGCGCAATGAAGTTTGTTGAGGAAACAAATGGTGAACATGGCTTATCATATAGGTTTTCATATGAAGTAGATGGGAAACCATATCAGGTTATTTTTTATAATGTACAAAACCATCCAATTGACATAAAAAAGATTGATTAGTTCCAAAATTATTAGTGTAAAATATATATAGAATATGTCTTTTCGCCGCCATCAAAGTTTTGCTATCAATAAAATGACTTATTTAGACAATCGTTTAGCGCAATTCACCAATGTGCCTATGTATACATATGATTTGCTTGTGAAAAGAAATACTGATATTTGCGGTAATTTGCATGTTGGAGGAAATCTTACTGTAAATGGAGATATTAATGCTACTAATTTCCGTGCTTCTGGTAATTTTTATTTGGATAATTATATTTTGGTGCCTGCTGGTACTATTGTTGTATCTGCCGCGACTGCATCTCCCAGTGGTTGGTTGCCTTGTGATGGCAACACTTATTATATTTCCACTTATTTAGATTTGTTCAATGCTATTGGAAATACTTTTGCTTATGGTGATACAAGTCTATATATAAATGGGCAATTTAAGGTACCCGATTTGCGTGGGCGTACTGCAATTGGTGTTGGACAAGGTGCCGGGTTATCCAATAGAACATTAGGTGATATGAATGGTGAAGAAAACCATACATTAACTGTTGGTGAAATGCCCAGTCATAGTCATACATATAATGATGCGTATTTTGCTGAAAATACAGGTGGTGGACAAAACAATTTATTTGGTACAAGTGGAGGAACCGATACTGATAACAGTTTTAGATGGAGAACTCAGGCTGGCGGTGCATCAACAACACCATCAGATATTAATACATCATCTATTGGAACTGGTCAAGCCCACAACAATATGCAACCCTATATGGTTTTGCGATATATTATCAAGTTTTAAGGCCTTTAATAATTCCTCCTTTCCAACAATTTATAAATAACCAAAAATTAATTATAAATTTAAAAACCTTTATCGTAAGGATTTCAAAAACCTTTATCTTAATGAATTCAAAAACTCGCTCTCATCGCTGCTCATCGTATATTTATTAATCACTTCTGCAGGACTATATGCATATTCCGGTAACAAGGCCAATGCATCCGCCTCTATGTTTTTCCCGTAAAAACACTCATACATTTGCCCTATAACATTCCGACTCGCCTTTTTCATCTCATGTGTTATATCTATTCTACCAGGTCGCACTAAAGCCTTATCCAGTTTACTATAGTGATTGGTGGATATTACTATTATACGCCCAGGTGTTTCTTGAATACCATCCCATAAATTCAATATATCATCCAATGTAATTGGCACATCTAATTTGCTTTGTTTATCCGATTTTTTATCATTATCATTGTCATAATCTTTATTGTCATCGTCTTTTAATGCATTTATCAAATTATCCATAATATCATTTGACGCCGGTTTGCTGCGTTCTTTTATAATATCCTCGATACAATCAATGTCTTCAAATACAATAATCTTTTGCCCAAATCCAATAGAGTTTTCACTGTTATTTTCACTGTATTGTTTATGAAAAAACAATTCATCTAATTCGCGCTTTGTCTTTATCATTTTCATTGAAAACACAATAATATGCCTGTTGGTATAATTGGCTAATGCCTTTATAAATGATGTTTTGCCAGTGCCTGGCTCACCATAGAGACAAATACCTAATGTATATGGAATTCCGCATTTTATGTACCAGGCTTTATTGTGCAAAAAATGATCTATTTTTTTTATTATTGCTTCTTTACCATCGAAAAATACATTGTTAAAAGTTCGTGTGCTTTCAAATGTTTCTTCTCGCCAACAATTTATTATTTCATCCAATTTTGTTTTTGTCAAATAATATATGAATTTTTTATTATCTCTATTGTTCTGTATTTGCAAACTATAATTATCTTTGATTTTTTCAATGAATGAATTCAAATAATCCAATTTATATATGTTTGAAAATATGGTAATTGTTATTGTTTCCATAATTGTTTCTGATGTTTCTGTATTTTTATTTATTTTATCAATATTTGTTTTGACATAAATGCCGGGTTCTAACATCAATGGCATTGTTTGATTTAATAAATAATTCATAGTCATTTGCAATGATATATTTCTGTTTTTGTTAATGAATGATTCTTTAATGTTATATGCATCTTTGTGTTTTATTATGCTTGATGAAATATAATTTATTAGTGCGTTAAATCTTGGGCTGAAATTTACTGATGATATATATGTACTATTAAAATTCGATTTTGACAAAAAGATTTTTCCTTCATATACTATGCTGCTTTTACAATAAAAATACATGATAATTCGTTCAATTGTTGAAAGCAATTTATTATATTCAATGTTTGTCAAGTATCCAAGCAATATATTGGATAATGTTAAACATAATGATGTGATAATTGTTGAATTTAATAAGGTTGACATTGGTTGAAATAAAGATTCATCAAATTTCTATATGTTTTGCATATATTCTCTATCGTCTGTATATACACAACTATGTTTGATGATGTTTATTCACTCTATACATTTAGAATGATATGCACTGGATTGGTGTTGTTTGGTGCGATACACTATGCCGCGATGATTTTTAAATTTAATTTGGCTGAGGCTATTGGCAAAAGGGTGCCTTATGCGGCTGTCATAATCTATGCTATGTTTGCCTTGAGTGCCTTGTATTTGGCCTTTGACCGCACCACTTGGCTACCCTTTTTAGGAGAGAGCGTTTTGCCAGGTTCTTTAGTGCCCATTAAAGCACATAGTGGCAATACCCATGTTGAAGTACATGTGCGACCTGGTGCCAAAGTGGCCTATTGGGCTGCTAAGCCATCCAGCGATGTAAAAGCGGTGGATGCTGCCTATGATGATTATAGTAATGGTGGTGTTGTGATGGCGGACGATAAAGGTGTTGCTGTTTTAACATTTGATAAGGGTGGTGAATATGTGGTGCCTTCTGGGAAACAACTTATGAGCCATGTTCACTATAGAGAATTTGGCGATGTTTATGGTATGGTGGGACCAGTGCAAACTGCCTTTGTATAAAGGAAACCCATTCTATTTATGCCATAAAAAAGGGAAGGATCATAAGGAAACCTGCGGTTTCCTTAAAAAATTGAACCCTTTTTTCACACATTAGTAATAAAGCAAAATTATTTTATTACTAAGTTAAAACCACGAACCATGTCCAACCAAGATTATTTTACTGAATTTCGCAAGACCTTTGTTGCTACTGTGCGCGAAAAGCTTGAATCTCACAATAAAATTACTGTATCTGTACATGAACAAATTAAATCTATTGAAAAAATTTTCCAATATATTTATGCAAACACAGGTAATTTATTCATGTATTGTATGATTGATTTTGTAAATGCATACAAAAGCCAAAAAACAATTGACACTTTTTATAATAAAGCAATAGAAATGCATAATGCATCGTATAAATACGATAGCGCGACAACTTATGGCGATTTTAGAGAGCTTTGCAAGAATTTGGTTGTTGTATTAAAAATTATGTATAAAACACTCTATAATGAAAATATTGAACAAAAATTTCCAGAAAAACTTAAAAATCCAAAATTAAAACAGAATTGTTCATCAAATTTGGTTACAAAAAATAATACAAATGAAATTGTTCTCAGACGTTCTCCTAGATTAGCTGCAAAGAACAATAACAATAACAATAATATTGTGGAACCTGTTGGGTTGAGAAGATCCGCTAGACTTGCGGCAAAAAATATCTAATTTATGTATTTATATTGTATTTTGTATATTTTGTTAATTAAATAGATTTATTTTTTTTTGATTTTCTTGAAGAATATGAAGAAAAAGATGATGATGAACTACTTTTTTTATGAAAGAATTTCATAGATTTTGTCATTAATTTTTTGCGTGTATTTATTGTTTGCATATTTTTAATAGAATCATCAAAACACAACAGTAAAAATTTGTCATCATTAAATAAATTCTTATTATAAATTAAAAAATGCAACGATGTATCAATTTTGCGTAAATATTTGCGCATGAATTCGATTTTTGATGCATTATCGACCACTTTTGACAATTCTTTTTTCATTTCTCTATTGTTGACAAATGTAATAACACCAAAATCAATTAAATAACATTTGCCTGTGCTACTGTTAATCAAAATATTGTTTTCATGCAAATCATCATGCACAATTCCCAGACCAAAATAGAGATGTAATGTCATCTTTATGATTTCTGATGCATAAATTTGTTTAACCATGTTGTTTCTCTGTCGGTTTATTGCCTCAAATGATATTGCATTAGGGATGCGTTCCATAACAATAATGCCCAGTCGCAATGTATCCAATTCATGCAATGCATCCACAAGTTCTTGATAAATCGGATTATTAATATGCATTAATGTGTTTCTTGCTTCTTCATTTCTAAGTATAAAAACATGCTCTATTTTGGGACATGAAGGATTTGGCAAAGTGTTTTTGTAAATCATTTTTTGAACATGGGCTTCATCTAAAAAATTGGTCAAAGACATAGTCATTCGGCCTGTTTCACTAAAATATTTCTCTGTGTTTTTGTCTTTTAACAAACAAAGTTTTGCAATTAACCCATTGTCTAATATTACCACAAAGCCAATCGCGGATTCAAGTGAAACCACTGATTTTACTGTTGATAAAATCTCGAATGTATTCATTATATATAATAATTATCAATATTGTTTATTTTAGATTGTATGTATTATACATAGTAAAATACACACTAATATATGATGATATTTTTGCCTCTATATTACACAGTCACTTTGTCACTTTTATTAGTGACAAAGGTTTACGATTGCGGCAAAGGCGCCAAACAGAGTTTGATTTCACCCAATGATGCAACATCATATTTGACAATCAGTGGCAAATCATTACCCAAATACATCTCCAAATGCGAACAAAGCGGTGTGCATTTAATGAAATTGCTCAAACTTTTCACTGAAAACTCGCCTTGAATAACTACAGAGGGGTCGGGTTTCATCACAAAATCCATATGACGATCCGATTCTGAACGCTTGAATTTAGTTTTGGCAAAGGTGCCTACACATGAAAAAATCAGGTCATCACCCACGGATTTAATTTCAACACGGTCTGTAAGCGCATTAAGGTCACGCACGATTTTTTGAAAGTCCGCTGTTGGCAAATTGATAATTGTGCTGTATTGTACATCAGGAATTACCAACTCTTCTGTATCAGGCTCTATTAGACGCAATTTATAATCATAGGTTTGCCCCACATTGCGATTGTCGAATTCCATACCCAAATAAGATACAATGCCATCTTGATAATCTTCTTTATCGATATACATGGTGAGTGTATCGTCATTAGAGAGGGTCGAAATCAACTTGAAAAAATGCATGGTATTAGTGCATACAATGATTTTATCAGGCACACAATTATAATATTCGAATTTTTTGGCATTCAAATTAACGCTCACCAACATTGTATGTGTTTTGTCGAAATTGATGATTTTCATACCTTCTTTAGTGAAGGTAATTGTTGCATCAGTTAAAATATCTTTTAACGCAGTTGTTAGATTGCGAATGGGTTGTATCTGCACTGTTTTAATTGTTAATACATGGTTTGATTCGTTCATAATGCCAAAATGTTTTGTATAATATTTTCATTATTTATTTGTCTATATGCCTTTTTAACCTCTATTGTTATTGCAAATAAATCAGATATGCATATTCATTATTTGATAATAATATCTTTGTTGGACTTGCTGTATATGAATTTACATTTCTATTTATAGCTGTTGTTATATCATCTGGGACGCACAATAAAGATAACAAATTATCAATAGAATCCATATCATCTATAACAATATAGACGCCTTTTTTAATTCCATTATAAACTGAATTGCATATACTGTATTGTCGTAAATTGCATCTGGCCAATACTTCATTCATCAATGTTTTATCTTCAAAAAATATGGATAGCGGCATAATATATATATATATAATTATTATTGTTGTAAAATAATTATATTGTAGAAAAATAGATTCAATTTTTGCCTTATTTTTTCATCAAATTTGTTTTCATTATATTTTTAATGATTTCATTGCGAGCGGCACTGTATTGTTTCCAACTGATGTTTTTAGATTGATTTACAGGGGATTCATGGGATTCAGGTTTACTAATATAAATATCACGCAATATAGTGCCAATTTTAACAGAGGCATCATATTGGTCTATTGTGCTTGACTCGATTTCACGCAACACAGACAAAAATTCAGCCAACATTTTCAAATTCAATTCATCATTTACCAATTTATTAAACAATACTTGATAATTTGTGTATAAAAAAGGACAACTTGACACACATAATTGTTTGAATTTCTCTTCTTCGATGACGCGCATTTTGGGATTGGTTTGTTTCAATAAACAAATTTTCTCTACATCAGCGTCGATTAAGTTACTATGTTTAAGTTGACGAATCTTCTCGGTATTATCAATATATTCACCACTATTCATCAGAGAATCCATATTGAGAGAATGCGTAAATGAGCTCATAAAGTATAATTTACCATTATCTTTAATATTTCGGAATTTGAACTTATTGAATCTTCGCACAATATATATAGTTTTATATGTATGTGTTTAATTTGGATATACAAGACGATTTATGGACCAGTACAATTTACATAATGGTGTTGTTTGTGTATGTTATGTTTGGCATTTATTATTCATCCGTGTTTTTAAGAATAAATACTGGCAATGTTCTTTATTGTAATCCTGATTCTTTAACATTTATGTGGATGTATGCATGGATATTTGGGAAAAAATCGGAGGAAGAAATAAATAAATGTTTGATGCAAGACAATAAAGATTCTATTTATGACATACAAAATCCTATTAAAGTGGAATTAAATAGCTTGAAAAAACAAATTGATACAAGTATGAATGAACTCCAGAAAAATTATGACATGATGGCGAATGAATACAACCAATCTGAAAGTAAAGTAAATAATTTAGCAATTGCTTTGCAAAACAATGTGCTTAAAATAAAGGAATCATTGCAGAAAATTATTGCGGCCATGATTATTCGTGGACATATGAATGATGGCGCCCTAAAGGTTGTGAAACAAATAAGCAATCATGATAAAATATTCACTAAAGCATTAAATAATATTAATAGCAGCAGCAATACCACCAGTAACACAATAACAACAAATGCTGTTGTTAAAGGTGTTGATAAAGCTGTTGCAAGTGCTGTGCAAACTTCAACTAAAGCTGTTGCCAAAGCCTTTTCTGCAAAAAATATGAAAAAAGCATTTTCAATAAAGAAGAAAAAATAAGAGAATACTAAATCACCGGTATATATATCATGTTATCTGCATCATATATAAACATAAATCAATCGTATATTTTGCTTACTATTTTGTTTCTGTTTATATTTTTCATCATATTTTTTAAATTGCATTTAGAAGTTTATGTGAAAACATCTGATTATGATTGTAATAACCCTTTGTTGAAAATTTATGATAAAGCAAAAGCCAGAAAATGTATGGAGAAAGAATTTGGTGAATCATCGCAGCTTCATAAAAATATGATCACAGAGACCGGTAAAATCATGGCTGAATTGAGTAAAACAAATCAAGATTATATTTCTTTAACAGATAAGTATAGCCGACTGAATGCATTGCAATTGGAGCAGCGCGCAAATTTTATGATGGAAAAACAACAGGTTATCAAGGATTTGGCAAACACGGTGAAAAATATTAAGGATAAACAAGAGAGCAATAAAGATGCATTACAAAATATGATAACTGATTACAAAGTTATTGTGTATAAAAATGTTGGCAAATTGAAGGAAATTGGCGGATCTATTGTGGACAAATTGAATAAAAATATTTACAAGAAAAATTACAGCGAAGAAAGAAAGAGTTTAATAAAGGCCTATAATGGTATTCAAAAATATATTGATACACTTGTTGAAAGAGAAGTTATTGAAAATGATGACGGTGATAATTGCATTGTTGATACATGTGGCAATAAAGTTTGTATAAATGGAACAAAATTGGCACCTTTATCTAATGAAGCCAAAAAAGGGAAAAAAAAGATTTAGCATTATATATAATAATGGCTCGTTTCGTTGAAGACAGTAAATTGAATATGATTATTATGTCTATGATTTGTATTGTAATTATTATGGGCATCTTGTATTTTACAACAGAATCCATGTCCCCCTTTATGGGTAAAAGTTCTCTTGGTGGAAGTCCTTATGAAGGTTTTGATAATGCTTTGTCTTATTTTTATACAAGGGACCCAACTGTTGCCCCCTTTTTGAGTGGCGCATCACCTGTTGAACAACAAGATAAAAAAGAAGATGCAAAAGAATTTTTCAAGGATATTGGTGCGAAATCTGGTAAACTTGTTGAAGGTTTTGCTGGATTACTTGGTGGACCTACTAATGAAGACCATGGTATGATGGGTTATTTGGCTATGAACGAGGCTCGCACAGATTGCAAGAGTTTTGGATATACAAAATCCACAGGCAATGTGTGTTTTTCTGAAGAGGATATAAGATTGCTTACCACTCGTGGAGGCAATTACCAACCCTTGAAATAAAGAATTTGCTTTCACATTTATGTATTATACTTATTATAATACATACTTTAAAGTCTCTATTTTTTATGTCGCCGGTTTTTTCGTGTTTTTTTGCTGCCGGCATACATAGATGAATATGAATGTTCATTTTTATTATTGGTTCGTTCCATAAATTCATTTTCCAATACATTTATTCTCTCCATAACTTGATTAAAATTTCTTTGATGAAGTTGGTCATTCATTATTAATCCATCCATATTTGATACAACAATATTTAAATGCGCTGATTCTAATGCTTGTGTTAAATACTTTGTTATGTTTGCCAATTTATCAAAATATGCATTAATATTTGTGAAAAAATTTTCGTCATACTCTATTTTTTTAATATCATCATTATAATTAAATAGAAATCCAAGTTCAGCAGAGGCCAATTCTAAATTTGTTTCATATTCTTGCAAATTTATTTGTGGTTGGTTCATTTATATATATATTGTTGATTATTTATTATAACAAACATGCATTTTGTTATGATATTCAATATAAGTTTTAATAAAAGCAGGAAAAAACAGGGAAAAAACAGGGAAAAAACAGGGAAATAATGGGGATCTTAAGGGGGCCGGGAGCCAACTTTGTTGGCGACCAGACTGCCCGCCAAAGGCGGGCTAACCGTAGGCCCCCTTAAACGTACATAGAACACAAAACACTTTGACTCATAGTTTCATCAGATTTCACCAATATATCTACATCCCTCTTTGTGAGTGTATATGGAAAACTCACCTGCAATCCCATTTCTTTTTCAAATAATTGTGTGCCTGTTTTCACCAACCGATAGAGATTTAGTTTTGTATGAATAATTTCTAAACAACGCTTTAAATTACGCACACCAGCCTCCCCCTTGGCTTGGTTACTAATAATATGCGCTAATACATCATCTGTAATAACTATGTCTCCCTCTTTAAAACCAACTTGTTCACGGATCTTAGGCAACATATAATTGCGCGCAATAATTTGTTTTTCCTTCAAATCATATCCCTTTGTCTCTATTTTATACATACGGTCTTTAAGAATAGGATTTACAAGATTTTCATCATTATAACTGAATATAAATAAACACTTACTCAAATCAAAATCGATTTCTGAAAAATATTTGTCACGGAATTGACTATTTTGCGTCGTATCAGTGAGATGTGTAAGAAGCCCTATGATTTCCTGTCCACGCGACGAATCAGACACCTTGTCTAACTCGTCGAAATAAATTACTGGATTCATACATTTGCAATCCATCAAAATTTGCACGATTTTGCCATATGTACTGCCTTCATATGTGTAGGAATGTCCCTCCAAATAACTGCTGTCACCGCATCCACCCAAGGCAATAAAGGCAAACTCGCGCCCCAAAATTTTACTAACACCGTCTTTAATAAGCGAAGTTTTGCCAGTACCTGGCGCTCCTTTTACGGCAATAGCAGTGCCCATTGATGACGGATTAGAAATCCACTGACCCACCATTTGCATAATTTGCATTTTGGCATCATTGAGCCCATAAACACATGCATCCAATTGCTGTTTTGCATTTACAACAAAATCATTGCACTTCTCTATTCCATCGGCGATAGAGATGGATATATTCTTCTGTTTTCCAAAAGGAATTCGCATAAATCCATCGACCCAATTGCGCAATTTATAATATTCTGGCTCGCCTGGTTCCATCATAGCCAATTGATTAAGGCGTTGAAGCGCCATCATTTTTACATTAACAGGCAATGATGACTGAAGAACGCTCAAACGATAAGGTTTTTCTACACACATTTGTGTATTTAGTGAACGAAGATCTTTCATAATTTGCAATTGTTCTTTATTTGATAAACGCTTTTTAAAATATCCTATTTCATCCGTGTTTTCTTGCATATCATTGCGGTCTAATAAATCCTCAAATGTTTTGGCGTTTTTACTGCGGGCATTTTTGATGAGTTTTTTCACCTTTTGGTCACATTGTTCTAATGCCTTTTTAATTATCTTGTTTTTGGGATTATTTTTGTGTTTTTCATAGAGAACCTTTTTCAATTCCACAATTTCCTTGTATTTAGACTCAATATCAACATCGTCGAATTCGGGTTCAGGCTTTTTTGCGCGTTTTTGCTTGTTTTTGGGGGAATCTTTATTGGTTAGGGTTTCATCAAATGCCTCACGCATAAATGTTTTCTCATCTTCACTATTAAGTTCATCGTCGTTATCAGATGCTTTTTGGGGTTTTTCTGCGCCAATAGTTAATGTGATTTGGAATTCTTGTTCATCCGCAGTATTCTGGTCTTCTTTATCGTCATTATTTTCATACTCTGATTCTTCCTCTTCGCAATCATCTGTCCAAATAGAGGATTCATCAGTTACTGTTTCGTAACCGGAGTCTTCATCGGATTCAGACTCGTATTTTTTGGATTGTTTTTTGTTCTTTGTTTGCTTTGATTTTTTATTTGCATTGGATGGAAATAATTCTGCAAGAACCTTTTGTAAATCTTGGTCAGACACACTGCGTTTTGGTTTTTTATTATTATTATTATTATTATTAGATTTTTTGCTTTTTTTGGGAGTTGATGACTCTGATGATTCATAGATATATGTGCTGTCATCCGAATCAGAACATGATGAATCATATGATGATGATGATGATTCACTGTCGGACTCGGGGTCAGGCTTGGTTTTACGGAGATTATACTTTTTCGGCATGGTTATACACACTATTATTGAAGGCTCTAATATGTTTTATAAACTCGATTTTGTTTTACAGCTTGAAATAAATATGACCTTTATTGCATTTATTTAAAACGAATAAACAAATGGAAGAAACATAAGGGAAGAAACATAAGGGAAGAAACATAAGGGAAGAAACATAAGGGAAGAAACATAAGGGAAGAAACATAAGGGAAGAAACATAAGGGAGGGATCATAAGGGAACCGTTGGTTCCCTTAAAAATTGATTCACCGCCCCCTTTTCAAAACTGTAATGACAAAACAATATAGAATATACTTTACATATATTATAGCATCTCTGCAAAAAATGTCATTTAAGAATCCATCCCGTATTATTGGCATCCAGTTTGGCATGATGTCACCCGAAGAAATACGCAAGGGTGTGGTAGAGGTCGTGAGTAAGGACACTTATATTAATAACAAAGAAGTGCCCGGTGGATTGTTTGACCCTCGTATGGGGGTTTTAGGACATGGCTCTGTTTGTCCTACTGACGGTCTTACTCATATACAAACTCCTGGATATTTTGGTTATATTGAACTGGCTAAGCCCGTTTTCTTTATCCAACATATCAAGGATATTATGGCTATGCTCAAATGCGTTTGTTTTAAATGCAGTAAACTCCTCATAAGTAAAGAAGACCACAAACATATTACCAGTATGCGCTCGTCTGAACGTTGGGACTATGTTACTGGCCGCTGCGCCGGCATCAAACGCTGTGGCGAGGCCACTGAAAATGGCTGCGGATGCAAACAACCCGACAAAATAAAGTTGGAAGAAATGGCCACTATTATTGCTATTTGGGATAATTTGGATTCCGCGTCTGAAGAAGAGGCTGCTGCTTTGCGCGAAACTGGCAAAACACAATTTACTATGCGTTTCACTCCTGAAATAGTGTTGAAAATATTCAAACGCATTTCTGACGAGGATGTGAATTTTATGGGATTCAGTCCTATTTGGTCGCGTCCTGATTGGATGGTTTGCCAAGTATTACCTGTTGCACCACCCTCTGTCAGACCTTCTGTAAAACAAGATGCAAATCAGCGCAGTGAAGACGATTTGACACATATTTATAGTCATATTATCAAAACCAATAAGGATTTGGAGGACCGCATTAATGATAATGCAGCGCCTCATGTCATTGATAATTTGTCGAAAGTGTTGCAATACTTTGTTGCGATGATTGCTAATAATAAGGTGAAAGGGGCTGTGCCTATGGCACAGCGTTCTGGTCGCCCATTACAATGTATTACAGACAGATTGAACTCGAAAAATGGCCGTATTCGTGGCAATTTGATGGGCAAGCGTGTGGATTTTAGTGCGCGTTCTGTCATTACTGGTGACCCCAATTTGTCTGTGAAACAATTGGGAGTGCCGAAGAAAGTGGCGATGAATTTGACGAAACCAGTGGTGGTGAACGACATGAATCGCAATTTCTTGACAAAATTGGTGCAAAATGGTCCTGATGTATATCCTGGTGCGAAAAATTTGGAAAAGAAGAATGGAGATAATATCTCGTTGCGTTATCGTGATAGGATGTCTATTCGTCTTGAAAATGGTGATATTGTGCATCGTCATATGATGGATGGAGACCCTGTGTTGTTTAATAGACAACCCAGTCTTCACAGAATGAGTATGATGTGCCATATTGCCAAAATTATGCACAAAGGTGATACTTTTAGGATGAATGTCGCAGATACAAAACCTTACAATGCGGACTTCGATGGAGATAAACATCTTGTCTCCAACAGGGGGCGTTAAAAGCGTGCAACCCCCTAGTAGCAGGGAACCAAGGTTCCCCTGCGACCCCTCCTTCTTGAGACACATTTTAATAGGATGGGGTCGCAGGGGAAACCTTGGTTTCCCTGCTGCAAAACACCTTGATGCGGGAAACCCCTTAGAGCCAAACCAGTCTAATAAACTGGCGAATCACTACCAAGTCTGTGACGGAAACGCATAGATGGCCGAGATAGAACTCGGGTATGGTAAAAATGTGATGGATTGGGCAATCCGCAGTGTTACTTTCTAATGTCGTTATGATAAGACTATGGAAGGCACTCAGAGACTGCTGAGGTGTTGGTCAGCAATGATGGGATTAATCATCCTTAGTTGGCTTGTGGTACAGTCCATCCCACTTGGAAACTTGTGGGGGTTCATGGAGATGAACATGCATATGCCGCAAAATGTTTTATCAGAAACTGAATTGAGACATTTGGCGGCGATTCCTTATCAAATTATCAGTCCTTCCAGTAATTCACCCTTGGTGGGTGTTTATCAG
>JACCDX010100224.1_pt1 | contig 33879 bp, 30 predicted proteins | sample 7449681 | NCBI WGS metagenome assembly JACCDX01 (sample SAMN15323450, study PRJNA562643) | freshwater metagenome | isolation source: river surface water | place: USA:Blue River Watershed | collected 2017-08-18
AGGCCGACCGACAGCCGGCGCGCATTCGGCACATGCGAAGAATCGACCAGCGCCTGGATCTCGACCAGCAGCGGCCGCGTGCCTTCCTGCGTGACCATCACGCAGGAGCCCGGCACCTCCGCCTGATGCTGCGACAGGAACAGCGCGGACGGGTTGGAGACGCCCTTGAGCCCTTTCTCGGTCATCGCGAACACGCCGAGCTCGTTGACGGCGCCAAAGCGGTTCTTGAATGCGCGCACCAGCCGGAAGCTGGAATGCGTGTCACCCTCGAAATACAGCACCGTATCGACGATATGCTCGAGCACGCGCGGCCCGGCCAGCGCGCCCTCTTTCGTCACGTGGCCGACCATGATGATGGTGATGCCCGACTGCTTGGCCACGCGGGTCAGCTGCGCCGCGCACTCGCGCACCTGCGCGACCGAGCCCGGCGCCGAGGTCAGCGCATCCGAATACAGCGTCTGGATTGAGTCGATCACCGCCACCTGCGGCTTCTGCTCGGCCAGCGTGTTGAGGATTTTTTCGAGCTGGATTTCAGCCTGCAGTTGCAGGTCGTCCGCGTCGATCGCCAGCCGGCGCGCGCGCAGCGCAACCTGCGCGCCGGATTCCTCGCCGCTGACATACAGCGCCTTCTTTTCCTTCGCGAGATTGGCCAGCGCCTGCAGCAGCAGCGTGGATTTGCCGATGCCCGGGTCGCCGCCGATCAGCACCACGCCGCCGGAAACCAGTCCGCCGCCGAGCACGCGGTCGAATTCCTCGATGCCGGTCGGATAGCGTGGCACGTCGGCCGCCGCGATCTCGGAGAGCTTCAGCACCGGTGCGCCCTGCACCAGCCCCTGCGGCTGCGCAGAGAAGCGGTTGCCGCCGATTTCGACGATGGTCTCGACCATCGTGTTCCATTTGCCGCAGGACGGGCACTGGCCCGACCACTTGTTGCTGACCCCGCCGCATTCGGTGCAGGTGTAGTTGGTTTTTGCCTTTGCCATTTATGCGCCCCGTACTTCGCGGCGCACGCGCGGCGCGACCGCGCACATCAGCTCGTAGCCGATGGTGTCCGCAGCGGCGGCCACCTCGTCAATCGGCAGCCCGTCGCCCCACAGCGTGACGCTGCTGCCGACGCGCGCAGCCGGCACCGGCGTCAGGTCGACGGCCAGCATGTCCATCGACACCCGGCCCAGCAGGCGGCTGCGCACGCCGTCGACGAGTATCGGTGTCCCGGTCGGTGCATGGCGCGGATAGCCGTCGGCGTAGCCGCAGGCGACCACGCCGATGCGCATCGGCGCCGGCGCGCAGAACAGGCTGCCGTAGCCGACGCTGTCGCCGGGCTGCAGATCCTGCACCGAAATCAGCGCGCTGCGCAGTGTCATCGCCGGCTTCAGTCCGTGCAGTTCGGGCGATCCGCCGCCGGGCACGCCGCCGTACAGCATCACGCCCGGACGTATCCAGTCGCTGCGCCGCCCGGCCGAAGCCAGCAGCAGCGCGGCCGAATTCGATACGCTGGTTTCCGCGTTCAGTCCGGCCGTGCAGTCGAGGAAACGCTGCATCTGCACCTGCGGCGAAAGCGCTGCCGCCGGGTTCTCGGCATTGGCGAAATGCGTGAGCAACGACACCCGCGCGACCGCCGGCAGCGCCTGCAGCGTGCGAAACACCTGCGGCACGCGCGCCGGGCGAAATCCGAGACGGTTCATGCCGGAATTGACTTTCAGGTGAACGGACAGCGCCGCATCGCCGGCATGGTCGAGCATGGCCAGCTGTTCGTCGTCGTGCACGACGACATCGAGCCGGTAATCCCGAACGGCGGACAGCTCGGCACGGTCAAACATGCCTTCCATCAGCAGGATGGGCTTGTCCCAGCCCATGTCGCGCAGCATGACGGCGCGGTCAATCTCGACCAGCGCCAGGCCGTCGGCCGCCGCAAACGCGCGCAGCGCGTTGTGCAGGCCGTGGCCGTAGGCATCGGCTTTCACCACGGCCCAGGCCTTCGCTGCCGGCATCCTGGCCCTGGCCACCGCGAGATTGGCTCGCATTGCGTCTAGATCGGTAACTGCAACAAGCGGACGGGACATCGGCGACGGACAACCGGGGGCGGGTATAAAGCCAAACATTTTACCGGAGCCTGAGCGCATTGCCCGTCTTCCGGCGGTTGGCCCTGCATTTCATGGTATAAAGCATGCCGCCAGACCCACCGCAAGAGAATCATTTGAATGAATCGCGGCTTCTACACCATCATGGCAGCGCAGTTTTTTTCGTCGCTGGCCGATAACGCACTGCTCATAGTCGCCATTTCCATTCTGGTGTCTTTCCAGTCGCCTGACTGGATGACCCCGATGCTGAAGCTGTTCTTCGTGCTCTCTTACGTGGCGCTCGCGCCCTTCGTCGGCGCTTTTGCGGATGCCTATCCGAAAGGCCGGGTGATGTTCGTCACCAACCTGGTGAAGATCGCCGGCTGCCTGATGATGTTCTTCAGCGTGCACCCGCTGCTGGCCTATGCGGTCGTCGGCTTTGGCGCTGCCGCGTATTCGCCGGCCAAATACGGCATCCTGACCGAATTGCTGCCGCCAGAAAAACTGGTGATGGCCAACGGCTGGATCGAAGGCCTGACCGTGCTGTCGATCATCCTGGGGACCGTGCTTGGCGGTGCGCTCGTCAGCGCCCGCTTTGCGGCGGCCATCACCGACATGCTGCCGGTAAATTCCTTCGAACTGAGCATGTCGCTTGAAATCGCGCTCGGCATCGTGATGCTGGCCTATGTGGCCGCGGCCGCATTCAACCTCAAGATCCCGCAAACCAACGCGCACTATCCGCGTCAGGAGCACGGCCCGTGGCGGCTGGTGCTCGATTTTTCGCATTGCTTCGTGGTGCTGTGGCGCGACCGCCTCGGCCAGATCTCGCTGGCAGTCACCTCGCTGTTCTGGGGCGCGGGCGCAACGCTGCAGTTCATCGTCCTCAAATGGGCGGCCGCGGCGCTCGACATGCCGCTGGCGCAGGCGGCGGTGCTGCAAGGCGTGGTGGCCTTCGGCGTCGCATTCGGCGCGATGGCCGCGGCCCGATGCATACCGCTGAAAAAATCACTGTCCGTGATGCCGATGGGCTTCGCGATGGGCATCATCGTCTGCGTGATGGCGGTAGTGAAATCGGTCCCGGTCGCTTACCCGCTGCTGGTGCTGATCGGCGCATTGTCCGGCTATTTCGTGGTGCCGATGAATGCGCTGCTGCAGCACCGCGGCCACGTGCTGATGAGCGCCGGTCATTCGATCGCGGTGCAGAATTTCAGCGAGAACCTGTCCATCCTGCTGATGCTCGCGCTGTACGCGCTGCTGGTGAAGCTCGACGTTGACGTAAACGTCGTCATCGTGCTGTTCGGCCTGTTCGTCGCCGCGATCATGTGGCTGGTGATGCGCCGCCATGCGAGCAACCAGCGCGAGTACGATTCGCTGCACCTGATCGGCGAGCAGAAGCACTACGGTACCTGAGGCCTGCGCCCTTCCTTTATTTGCCGAACCGTTCGCCGGCCGCCAGCGGCCACTGGTCCGGCACCACGAAGCCGCGCTCGGTCTCCAGCCATTCGTCGCCGTGCCGCTGCAGCGCGGCCACCATCACCGGCATCGGGTCGCGCCCGAAACCCTGCCGCAAGGCCTCGGTCAGCGTAGCGCGCGGCTGCGCCTGTTCGTCGCTCAGTCGCGCCGGCGCCATCCACGCAAGGCGCGGAATGATCGCCGCCCTTTCGCCGACATGCGATCCCAGTTCGTTCAGCGTGCACCACCAACCGCGGCAGTGCTGCGGCGACACGCCGGCCTGCAGCACCGGCGGCGCCTCGCCGCGCCGGTAGAACAGCCAGCCCTTCATCAGCGCTTGCGCGCCGGCCAGCGGTTGCGGCAGCAAGGCTTGCGCGGCCGGATGGCTGCCGAGATGAAGCTGGCGGTCGAGGGTCTTGCGGATTTTTTTGCCCAGCGTGTCCGACAGATTCGGCCCGACGAAGTAATCGGCCTGCTGCACATTGGCCAGCGCAGGATCGTCCGACCACAACAGGTAGAACTTGGTCGCGAACTCCCAGTGCAGCAGTGCTTCGCCTTCACGCAGCAGGAAATCGAATTCGCCGATGGTGGCGTCCTTGCCGGCGCGCACCTGCAGCCCGTGCGCGACCAGTATCCCGAGGTGATCGAAATACCAGGCCAGCAGGTTTTCCGCGTAGCGACCCAGTCGCGTCAGCGGGTGCACGCCGAGGAAAGTTTCCAGCGCGCCGGGTTGCGCGTCGAGCTGCAGCAGCCAGTCGCGCGCGTCGTCGGCGGCATGCGCCGGCAGCTGCGCGATCCTGCCCTGCCAGCGCGGCGTCGCGGCATCCAGCAGGTCGGGAGCGTCAAGCAGCCAGGCCAGTGCGCGCACATGCGGGTTGCGCAAGGCTTCCCAGCGCCGATGGAAGCGCGCCTGGAAGCTGGCTTCAGCGGCCATCAGCCAGGCCCTTCGCAACGCACAGGTCGCGCCAGGTCTTGGCCTTGTCGACCGGCTTGCGTAGCAGGTAGGCGGGGTGATAGGTGATCACGAGCGGAATGCCGGCGTACTCGCGCGGCTTGCCGCGCAGGCTGGCCAGCGCCGTGTCGTCTCCCAGCCCGAGCAGCGATACGGCGGCCGTCTTGCCGAGGGCGACGATCACGTCCGGGCGGATCAGCGCGACCTGCCGCTGCAGGTAAGGCAGGCAGGCCGATACCTCGTCGGGTGCCGGCGGCCGGTCGCGACCATCGGCGCCGACCGGCCGGCATTTGACGATGTTTGCGATATAGGTGTTCGCGCCGCGCGCCAGCCCGAGAGCGCGCAGCATGTTGTCGAGCAGCTTGCCGGCCGGGCCGACGAAGGGTTCGCCCTGCTGGTCCTCATTGCGGCCGGGGCCTTCGCCGACGAACAGCCAGCGAGCGGCACGATCGCCGATGCCCGGCACCGCATGCCGGCGACCTTCGCACAGCCCGCAGCGCGTGCACGCGCGTATGGCGCTCTCCAGCGTTTCCCAATCCATTGCCCCGATGTCGGCGGCGACAGCCGGCGCATGCGCGGCGGATGCCGGCAGTGCGACCGGCGGACTGACTGACGGTTCGTGCGCCGCTTGCGGCAGTGACGTTGCCGCCGGCGCGTCGACGGGCAGGAACGCATCGCCGGCATCGGCATCCGCGGCCACGGCGGCATCGGTCGCAGCACCTGCGCGCCGCAGCCATACCGGCCCGAGTCCCATTTGCTGCAGCCGGTTCAGCTTCGCCGGATTCATGCGCGCTCCGGTGCGAGTTCAAGCCGCATCACGATCGCGTCCTCGCGCGATTGTCCGGCGGCCGGATAGTAATTCTTGCGCACGCCGATCTGCCTGAAGCCGGCATGCCGGTAGACCGACAGCGCGTTCTGGTTCGACGGCCGCACTTCGAGCAGCACGGCGGCGATGCCCGCCTCGAGCGTCATCGCGCAAATCTGGTCGAGCAGCTGCCCGCCGACGCCGCGACCCTGCAGGTCGGGCCGCACCGTGATGTTCAGCAGATGCATGTCGTCAACGGCAGGCATCAGCAGGAAATAGCCGGCGAGTCGCCCGTCCGGCTCGCGCGCGACCCGCGCGAGATAGCCGCTGGCCAGCGAATCGAGGAAATTGCCGCGCGTCCAGGGAAACGGATAAGCATCGTCCTCGACGCGGGCCACCTCGTCGATGTCATTTGCGCGCATGGCCGCAAAGACCAGCGGCGCGAGGTAGCGCGACGGCGCTTGCGGCAGCGAGCTCACGCCGGCGCTCCGGCAGCCGCCTTGCCGGCCGCTGCCGCCATGCGCTCACTGGTGGTCAGCGCGACCTTGTTGCGCAGATAAAGCGGCTGCGCGTCGCGCGCCTCGACGGCTTCGCCTCGCGCGATGCCGGTGACCGCCAGCGCGGCAATCGCCTTGGCGTGTGGCACGATGTCCGGCCAGCGCGTCAGCCCGCCGAGTTGCGTGAAATCTTCCGGATACGCAAGCAGCGCGTTGCCGCAGACGGCCGGATGGCCGTCGTCGGCGCGCACGTCGGCTGCTTTGGCCAGCACCGGCTCTGCCACGACCTGCCATGCGCCGTCAAAGCGATAGCGCGCCCAGTACACCTCGCCCATGCGCGCATCGAGCACGGCAATGATGTCGTCGCCGGCGCCGGCCGCGCGCGCGGATTCGGCCATCGCCAGCAGCGTAACGACCGGTACCGCCTTGCGCTGTGTCCCGATGGCCAGCCCTTGCACCAGCCCGCAGGCAGTGCGCACGCCGGTGAACGAGCCCGGGCCGCAGCCAAAGGCGAGCGCATCGACGTCAGCGACTACGATGCCGGCTTCGGTCAGCAGCTGCTGCAGCATCGGCAGCACGGATGCCGAGTGCGTCTGGACGCCGGCAGATTCACGGGAGCAAAGTTCGCCGTGATGCATCAGTGCGACCGACGCCAGTTCGGTGGAGGTCTCGATCGCGAGGATCGTGGGAGTGGATGAAGGCATGGGCGGCATTTTACCAAGCGCGCCATCGGGTAGAATCCTTGCATGAGCTCACTTTTCCTGGTGCCCGAGAATTTTTCCCGGCTGTCTGCCGCGCTTGATGCGGGCAAATGGGTCGTGGCCTGCCTGTGCGCGGGCTGGTGCGACGTGTGCAAACAATATCGCGCCGGTTTCGAGGCGCTGGCTGCCGAGTTCCCCGACGCGCAGTTCGTCTGGATCGACATCGAGGACCAGGCCGACCTGGTCGGCGACCTCGACGTCGAGAATTTCCCGACCATCCTGATGCAGCGCGACGACATCGTCGCGTTCTACGGCACGATGCTGCCCGAACCGCGGCAGGTGGCGCGCCTGCTGGCCGCGCAGACGGAACGCAGCGACGACGACTTGCGCCGCGAAGCGTCCGGCTCGGCCGAGCGCCAGCAGTGGCAGCGCGAGTGCAACCTGCGCGCGATGCTCGAGGAAGTCGGCTCCTGACCTGGCCGCTCTGCGCTGCCGCGCGGCCTCATGCGAGCGACAGCGGCAGATCACGCAAGCGCCGACCGGTCAGTCGGAACACCGCATTCGCCACGGCCGGCGCGACCGGCGGCGTGGCCGGCTCGCCCATGCCCTCGGGCGGCGCGCCGCTCGGCAGGATCACCACGTCCACCTGCGGCATCTGCCAGCTTCGCAGCGTCGGATATTCGACGTAATTCGTCTGTCGCACTCTTCCGTGCTCAATGTCGATGCGCTCGTGCAGCGCGGCCGACAATCCCAGGTACACCGCAGATTCCACCTGCTGCCTCACACCGTCCGGATGGACGGCGATGCCGCAGTCGACCGCGCAGCTGATCCGGTGCACGCGGATGCGCGTGCCGTCCACCGACACTTCCGCCACCTGCGCGACAATGCTGCCAAAGGCCTCGTGCAGCGCGACGCCGTGTGCGCTGCCATTTCGTGGCTGCCCGGCCAGCGCCACGGCCGCATCCAGCACCGCGCGATGGCGCGGCCTGTGCTTCAGCAGACTGCGGCGGAATTCGACCGGATCGACGCCGGCCGCATTGGCCAGCTCATCGATGAAACTCTCCTTGAAGAAGGCGTTGTGTGAATGGCCGACTGAGCGCCATGGCCCCAGCGGCAGCGGCGCATCGACAGTCACGTGGGCGATGCGCTGATGCGGTATTGCATACGGATGGTCGAACAGTCCTTCGACCGTGGTCCTGTCCGGACCGATCCGCGGCAACCCGAACGCGCGATGCAGCAGTTGCTGCACCGGCGCACCCGAGGCAGAGAGCGATTCGAGGGCGAGCACGCGCCCGTCGTCATCCAGCGTCGCGGCCAGACGTGCGGCCGCAGCCGGCCGGTAGAAGTCATGCGCAAAATCCTGTTCGCGCGTCCACATCAGCTGCACCGGCGCGCCAGCGATCGCGCGCGCGATCGCCGCGGCCTGCACGACCATGTCGCAGTCCAGCCGCCGGCCGAAAGCGCCGCCGATCCGCGTCACCTGCAGGTCCACCGAGTCCGGCGACAGGCCGGCCGCGCGCGCTGCGGCGGCCACGGCAATCGACGGCGCCTGCGTCGGCACCCACAGCCCCAGCCGGCCACCTAGCAGGCGGGCCGTGCAGTTCACCGGCTCCAGTGCGGCATGGGCGAGGTAAGGCGCGCTGTATTCGGCCTGGATGCGCATCCCGGCCGCGCTGCCTGCCTCCCCGCGGCGATGGAACACGAAGCCGTCGCCGTCGAGCGCGCGGCGCAGCGAGGCTGAGGTGTCCGCGCTGCTGCTGCCGGCATGGCCAGGCCGGGCCCAACTGACGCGCAGCCTGTCGAGCGCCTGCAACGTGGCCCAGCGCGAGGTCGCGACGATCGCCAGCGCTTCGGGGGCGCCGGAGCGATCTGCGGCCAGCGGCAGCAGCCTGACAATGCCATTCAGCCCAGTCAGCGAATGCGGATCCCAGGAGACCAGCTTGCCGCCGATCGCCGGGCACATCGCGACCGTTGCGTACAGCAGTCCGGGCAGGCGCACATCCAGGCCAAAACATGCGCTGCCGTCAATGGTCGACGGGCTGTCGAGGCGTGGCGCGTCGCGGCCGATCTGACGGAACAGGTGCGGCGCCTTCAGCGTAAACGGCACGTCGCCGACAGACGCCGCAGCTTGCGCCAGTTCGCCATAACCCTGCGAGCGGCCATCTGCATGGAGCACGCGGCCGGCCTCCGTGCGGCAGGCCTGCAAAGGCGCGTGCCAGGCCGCGGCGGCCGCGGCCAGCAGGCGCGCACGCGCGGCAGCGCCGGCTTCGCGCAGTGGAATCCAGCTGTCCTTCACGCTCGACGATGCGCCGGTGACGACGATGCCGAGTTCGCGCATCAGCTTGCGGGTGATCCGGCGCGCACTGCGGGCTGGCAGGCCATCGTCGTCGGGCCGGAAAGGCAAGCCGTCCGGCGCCATGGTCGTGTCGCCATAGATCGCCTGCAGCGGCGACTGCGCGATGTCGATGTCCGGCAAGGGCACGTCCAGCTCTTCGGCGACCAGCATCGCGAGCGCAGTCGTGACGCCCTGCCCCATCTCGCATTTGGCCAGCATCACGGTCACCCGGCCGCTGGCGGCGACGCTGACCCAGCCGTTCAGCGGAAAGCCCTTCGGCCCGGCGACGCCCGCCCACGGCGCATGCAATCGCTGCCGCGGCGGCAGCAGTCCCCAGCCGACCACCAGCGCACCGGCGGTGCCCAGCCCGGCAAGCAGCAGCCGGCGCCGCGATCGCCGGTGGCCGTCTTTGTCCGGTTCGTGCATCCCGCCTCCCTTGCGGGCCGCAGCCCGTTGTTTCATGGCATCCTAACCTGAACGTCCGAAGCGGAGCCGCCATGACCGAAAGCTTTTTCCAGTCCTTCATCCTGCTGCTGCTCGTGACCGATCCGTTTGGCAATGTGCCGCTGTTCATCAGCGCGCTGCGGCGGGTGGCGCCCGAACGCCGCAACCTGGTCGTCGTGCGCGAGTGCCTGATCGCGTTTGCGCTGCTGCTGGCTTTCATGTTCATTGGCCGGCCCTTCCTCGAAGCGCTGCAGCTGAGCGAGATCTCTCTGCGCATCGGCGGCGGCGTGATCCTGTTCCTGATTGCGCTGCGTATGGTGTTCCCGCAGCCGGGCGGCATCTTCGGCGACGCGGACCACAGCGATTCCGAGCCGCTGATCGTGCCGCTGGCAATACCGGCGCTGGCCGGCCCGTCTGCGCTGGTCACGGTGCTGTTGTTCTCTTCGCAGGCTCACATGGCCATGTGGCTGTATGCGGCCGTCATATCGCTGGTGGCCGTGGTCTGGCTGCTGGTGCTGCTGTCGGCCGAACGCCTGCAGCGCGTGCTCGGTGATGCTGTGGTGACGGCCTTCGAGCGCCTGATGGGGTTGATCCTGACAGCCATCGCCATCGAGATGCTGCTGGCGGGTGTGCGCGACTATGTCGGATCTTTTTAAACAAAAAGTTGCATAAGTGCGGGTCCAAATGCGCTTATCATTGCGTTCCAGTTATAAATCCGCGTGCGCATGGACCAGTTCAAGCAGATTTCCACCTTTGTTGACGTCGCTTCTCGCGGAAGCCTGTCGGCCGCCGCGCGTGCCGAGGGCATTGCGCCGGCCGTGATCGGTCGCCGCCTGGACGCGCTCGAGGCACGGCTGGGCGTGAAGCTGCTGCAGCGGACCACGCGCAAGATCGCGCTGACCAACGAGGGCCTTGCCTTCCTGGAGCACTGCCAGCGGATCCTGCATGACCTCGAAAATGCCGAGGCCGAGGTGTCCGAGCGCAGCGCGCGCCCCAGCGGTCATCTGTCGATATCGGCGCCGGCCGGATTCGGACGCCAGCATGTCGCGCCGCTGATCCCGTCCTTCCTTGCCGAGCATCGCGACGTCACGCTGACGCTGAACCTGAATGACCGCGTGGTCGACCTGATCGGCGAAGGCGTCGATATCGCGATCCGGATCGCCGACCTGTCTGATTCCAGCCTGGTCGGCGTGAAGCTGGCGGACAATCGCCGAGTCGTGATCGGTGCACCCGACTACTTCAAGCGTCACGGCCGGCCGCTGACGCCCGACGAACTGTCGCGGCACAACTGCCTCGCTTTCTCCAGCGCCGGCAGCCAGCGCGGCTGGACCTTCCGGCAGAATGGCAAGAACGTCACCATCAAGGTTGGCGGCAACATGGGCTGCAATGATGGTGCGGTATTGCACGACTGGGCGCTGGCCGGGCGCGGCCTTGCATGGCGGTCGATGTGGGAAGTCGGCACCGAGATCGAATCGGGCCAGCTGGAAACGGTACTCGACGAATTTGCGGCACCGGGGAATGACATTTACGCGGTATTCGCGCAGCGACAACACCTGCCCTTGCGGATACGTGCGTTCGTCGATTTCCTGCGGCGCGCATTTGCACAACCGGACTATTGGCGCAAGCAGTAAACGCGTGAGATCTTTTCAGGTGGGTAGCGCTGCCCGGCAGGCCGGCCGGCGGGGATAGTGCGAAAAAGTAAGGCCGAAAAACAAAAATCCCTGCCGAGGCAGGGATTTGGGCACGAAGATCGTTAAACGATCAGATCGGCTTGATGTTTGCAGCTTGCAGGCCTTTCGGGCCGTTCACCACGTCAAACTCAACCTTCTGGCCTTCAGCCAGGGACTTGAAGCCCGACGATTGGATAGCCGAGAAGTGAGCGAACAGATCGCCGCCGCCGCCTTCCGGGGTGATGAAACCAAAGCCTTTTGCGTCATTGAACCACTTAACAGTACCAGTTGCCATTACATTTCCTTTCATTGGGTCTTACCAAAGACCCTGGTTAAGGCGGAAGATCCGCCAAACGACCGTCTCAACCAAGTAAGGAATTACAGCCTGATACTGCACCGCTACTACCTGAGCCTCAACGTCGAGCGAATTATACTTGAGAAGATTCAGCGTACTAAAAATTTCATCAATTTTTTGAGCCAACTCCAAATCGCCGCTTTTTCAGAGCGCGCCGCATTGACCGAATCGAAACGCATTGTTCCAAGCTCTGGCACACATTGCGCTGTCAAATCGCATATAGTTCCGGAACGCAAGTACAAAACATGCACATGAAATTCGACGTCGCCATCGTCGGCAGCGGCCTCGCGGGCTTGTCTGTCGCACTGCATCTCGCGCAGCAGCGCAAAGTTGTCATTGTTTCCAAACGTGCGCTGCGCGACGGCGCCAGCGACTGGGCCCAGGGCGGCATTGCCGCGGTGCTGGACTCGCACGACAGCCATGACCAGCACGTTCAGGACACGCTGGTTGCCGGCGCGGGGCTGTGCGATGAGGCGGCGACCCGCTTCATCGTCTCGCACGGCCGCGAGGCAATCGAATGGCTGATCTCGCAGGGCGTGCCGTTCACGCGCGACAGCGAGGCGGAGCTTGGCTACCACCTGACGCGCGAAGGCGGACACAGCCAGCGCCGCATCATCCATGCGGCTGACGCCACCGGGCATGCGGTGCAGGTGACGCTCGAGGAAAAGGTGCGCCAGCACCCGAACATCACGCTGCTCGAGCAGCACATGGCGATCGACCTGATCACCTCCGACAAGCTCGGCATCCGCAACGGCGCGCCGCATTGCTACGGGCTGTATGTACAGGACGTGCAAAGCGGCGAGGTGCAGACGATCAGCGCCGAGCAGACCGTGCTGGCCACCGGCGGCGCCGGCAAGGTCTACCTGTACACCACCAACCCCGACACGGCGACCGGCGACGGCATCGCGATGGCCTGGCGCGCCGGATGTCGCGTTGCCAACATGGAGTTCATCCAGTTCCACCCGACCTGCCTGTACCACCCGTATGCGAAGTCCTTCCTGATCACCGAGGCGGTGCGCGGCGAAGGCGGCCTGCTGAAACTGCCGGCGACGGCCGGTGCGGCCGCCGGCCAGCGTTTCATGCCGGCGCATGACGATCGCGGCGAACTCGCGCCGCGTGACATCGTCGCGCGCGCGATCGACTATGAAATGAAAAAGCGCGGCCTCGATTATGTCGACCTCGATATCAGCCACCAGCCGCCGGAGTTCCTGAAAGAGCACTTCCCGACCATTTATGCGCGCTGCCTCGAGCTGGGCATCGACATCACGAAGCAGCCGATACCGATCGTGCCGGCGACGCACTACACCTGCGGCGGCGTCGTCACCGACCTGCATGGTCGCACCGACATCCAGGGCCTGTATGCGGTCGGCGAGACGGCCTATACCGGATTGCATGGCGCGAATCGCCTGGCCAGCAACTCCTTGCTGGAATGCGTGGTGCTTGGACGCGCGGCCGCGACCGACATCGAACGCCAGCCGAAACCGACGCTGCCGGCACTGCCGGCCTGGGACGAAAGCCGCGTGACCGACGCCGACGAGGAAGTGGTGATCACGCAGAACTGGGACGAATTGCGGCGGGCGATGTGGAGCTTCGTCGGCATCGTGCGCACCACCAAGCGGCTGGAGCGCGCGCAGCACCGGATCCGACTGCTGAAGGAAGAGATCGACGAGTACTACGCGAACTTCCGCATCACGCGCGACCTGCTGGAGCTGCGCAATCTGGTCGAGGTGGCTTGGCTGATCGTCAACAGCGCGATGCTGCGGCGTGAGAGCCGCGGCCTGCATTACAGCCTCGATTATCCGTACACCTTGCCGAGGGCCGTGCCGACGGTGCTGTCCCCCGAGCGAAAGAAGCCGGATTGAAAAACGGGCGTGGCCTGCCCGTAAGGCTAGCCACGCCCGGCCGGCACGCGCCGGCAGCCGATCAGGAGTACGCGGCCCGATGGGCGATTTCACGCGTGAAGGTCAGCATCCTGTTCTCGCGGGAGGATGCGGACAAACACCACGTCTGGAATTTTTTGATGCCTTCTTTCGACGCCAATTCCGATTCCAGAATGAATCCGCTGCGAACGGCCGACTTCAGGTAATCGTCCAGCATGCTCGGGATCTGCGGGTTGTCGTGCATGAGTCGCACCAGTCCCTTGAGCAACCGAATCTCGTCGGCGCTGCAGACGCTGTCCAGTGTCGACCAGTGTCGGCTGGATTTCGGCGAGCCCCTGAAGAAGTCACTCAACAAGGCCACCACGCGCTTGCCTGCATCCGCCGCCACTCTCGGGCCGAAATGGGACAGCAGCATCAGCACGCAGCGATCAAACGGACGGTGCGCGAAGATGCTCAGGTCGCTCAGCGCGGGATGCCATTGCACCGGAATCAATTGCTCCACCTCGAACAGGATGTCCATCCGTGCGTCCGCGGTGCCGTCGACCTGAACAACCGTCAATTTCTCCAGGCAGTAGGTCAGTTCATGGAAGGCCAGCGCCTTGAGCCCGACCGGCAGGTTCAGCACCACCTCCATGAAGTCCTCGGAAAAATGCCGGTGCCCGATGGCCAGCACCACATTGAAGTCGCCGCCGCTGGCCACGCCGAAGCAGTCGGCAACGAAACGCTTGAGGGCTTTGCTCTCAGCCTTGCTGAAGGTCCAGCCTCTTCCGTTCTCGCCCACCGGCAACGCGTATGGTGAATTCGCTGCCGCGTCCTCCAACCCGGCTTTCGTTTCGGGATGCAGGCGTGACGCTGCGCGACTGACCAGCATCATCGGCAAGGCCGAAGGATCCGGGCTGGGGTCGGTCTTTGGCAAAGTGGCCAGCACGGCCGAGAACGCCGGCAGTGGCAGCACCGGCGCGAAGTGCTCGGCGACGTCGAGCACACGCAAGGCCGGACAGGTGAACATCACCGCCTGCGACAGCTTGGCCTTGCAGACGTCGGCAGGAGCGAGCCAGCCTGCTTCGAGCAGGAGTGTGCGGTAATAGCTGTTGGTCGTGCCCCAGGCGCGTACGGACGGCACATAGGCTGTTGCTTTCGACGGTTCTTGCGCGAGCTGCAAGGCGATGAGCTGATGGGTATCCCGATTGAGCGACTGCAGGCTGTACATGGCTTTCATCTCTTTGACGATATTGAGAGAGCCCTTCGTAACAGCAAGGGTCGTCTTGATTCATGCCGCGCACAGGTGGTCGATTTGACACACCATGAAAAAGGCGTGCCGCAAGGGCACGCCTGTTGTGTTGCAGGGCCGGACTTCCAGTGTGGCCGGGAGTATTGACCTAGAACAGCATCGAAGACATTCGCTCCCCAAAGCCGTTATCGACTTGCGAGCACCAGTTCTTGAACAGTCTCAACGCAGTGGTATTGCGCAATTCCTGCTTTGTGAGCAAGCCGCAGCGAACGAGTTCCGTGCGATATAAATCCCGGCTTGGGCCTTTGCGCAGATGCTCGTGCACTGTTCGCAGCAGATGCTTGATGCAGTCGATCTCCCAGAAACCTGCTTTTACAGCGGCAAGCGTGGTCCAGTGCCGCTGCCCTGCTGGCAGCCCGTCGACAAAACTGGCGACCAGACGCACCACCCTGCCCAGCAGGGAACCAGCACCGAATCCGGCAACGCGTGCATCGTTCAACACCACGCGGACGCAATCCTCGAATTTCATGTCACTGAAAATTGCATTGCTGGTCAGGTGAGCCTGCCATTGCACGGGAATCAGATTGTCGATCTCGAAGCGGATTTGCAGAATCGCATTCGACGCCTTTTCATCCGGCACTTTGGTTAGCGCGACGAGGCATCGGGTCAGCTCATGCAAGCCCAGCGCCCTGAATTCCGCAGGCAAGTTGTGGAGAACGTTGAAGCAATCCTCTGCAAAGTGCCTCTCGCCGTGAATGGGCACCAGTTCGTCATCGCCGGGATCTTCCACGCCAAAACAATCGCGGATGAAACACACGAGAGTGTCGTGCCGCTCGTTGTCGGCTTCCCTGTTTTGCCCCTGATTAACCAACGCATAGTATTCCGAATTTCTGGCAACGCTAGTCAATTCAGCTCGGGTCTCCGACGGCAAACGCTCGCCGGCGCGGTTCAGCAGCATTAGCGGCAAGCCCGAATTGTCCGGGCACGCTGGACGCTTCGGCGCCTCTTTGACGGATTTCATGAATGCGGCCGTGGAAAGGACCGGTGCGAAATGCTCCGCAACGTCGAGCACGCGCAATGCAGGACAATCGAATGCCATGGCGCGGGAGAGTTTGAATTCGCAAACCTTTGCGGGGGCGAGCCACTCGGTGTACACAAGCTCCCGGAAGTAATGGCTGGTACTGCCCCAGGCGCGCATGGAAGGCAGGTAGGCAGTCGCGGTAGACGGCTCCCTGGCTACCTCGGCGGCCATTGTGAGATGGGCATCCCGAGGGAGTTTCTGAAAGCTGATCACGGCTTCACCTTTGAAAGAAAAGAGAGGCCCCTTCGTAACCGCGAAGGACGGTTTGCTTCATACTGCCCGAAAAAATTCGCTCAGCCCAGTACCCTGAGCGAGAAATCGGTCGCCTTCACATCCTTGGTCAGGCTACCGATCGAGATGCGATCGACAGCCGTTTCGGCAATTTCTCGCACGCTCGTTCGGTTCACGCCGCCCGAGGCTTCCAGCAGTGCCCTGCCCGATGACAGCCTGACGGCTTCGCGCATCATGTCGGTGCTGAAGTTGTCGAGCAGCACGGAGACGGCGCCCGCATCGAGTGCTTGCTGCAATTCGTCGAGGTTTTCGACCTCGATCTGAATCGATACGCCGGCATTGAGCGCATGCGCAGCCTGCATGGCCTGCGCAATGCCACCAGCGGCGGCGATGTGGTTTTCCTTGATCAGGATGCCGTCATACAGCGCCAGCCGCTGGTTCTTGCCACCGCCAACGCGTACTGCATATTTCTGCGCGAGGCGCAGGCCCGGCAAGGTCTTGCGGGTATCGAGTATGGCCGCCTTCGTGCCTTCGATGATCTGCACGTAGTCGCGGGTCGCAGTGGCGACGCCTGACAGCAATTGCAGGAAATTCAGCGCGGGGCGCTCTGCAGTCATCAGCGAACGTGCCGGCCCGGTGATGCGGCAGACTTCGGCATCGGCCGGCATCAGGTCGCCTTCGGCAAATTGCCATTCGATGCGTATGCGCGGATCCACCTGCATCATCGCGCCTTCGAACCATGGCGCACCGCACAGCACCGCCTCTTCACGGACGACCACCTTGGCAGCGACTTGCGTCGCTTCCGGCAACAGCATTGCCGTCCAGTCGCCGCTGCCGATGTCCTCGGTCAGCGCAGCATTGATGTTGGCCTCGAAGGCCGCCGCCAGCGCCGGATCGAAAGGTGCGAACGGATTCTTCAGCGTGCTCATGCGTATCGGTTCAGGGATGTACATTGCGCCCGGACGGTTGGCACGGGCGCCAATAAAGTTTCAAAAACTTTGGATCTCAGGCCGGGCCGATGCCGGAGAAGAGCTTGGCTTCCGCCGCCAGATCGGCCGACGGACGCACATTGGCCTTCTTGGCCGCCGCGAAGTCCAGCATGCGGCTGATGCAGTTGACGGCCTTGTCGCGGATCGCCGGATCGACGTGGATCTCGTTGCGACCGCTTTCGAGCACGTCGACGAGGTTCTGCAGCCCGTTCATGGCCATCCACGGGCAGTGCGCGCAGCTCTTGCAGGTCGCGCTGTTGCCGGCCGTCGGCGCCTCGATGAAGGTCTTGCCAGGAGCGGCCATGCGCATCTTGTGCAGGATGCCGTTGTCGGTGGCGACGATGAATTCCTGCGCGTCCATTGCTACCGCAGCGGCGATCAGTTGCGAGGTCGAGCCGACCACGTCAGCCTGATCGACCACCGCCGCCGGCGATTCCGGATGCACCAGCACCTTCGCGTTCGGATGCTCATGCTTGAGCAGATCGAGTTCGATGCCCTTGAACTCGTCGTGCACCAGGCAGGAACCCTGCCACAGCAGCATGTCGGCACCGGTTTGCTTCTGGATATAGCTGCCGAGGTGACGGTCTGGCGCCCACAGGATCTTCTTGCCCTGCGCATGCAGGTGTTTGACGATGTCGAGGCCGATCGACGAGGTGACCATCCAGTCGGCGCGCGCCTTCACTGCCGCGCTGGTGTTCGCATACACCACCACGGTGCGATCCGGATGCGCGTCGCAGAAGGCGGCGAACTCGTCCGCCGGGCAGCCGAGGTCGAGCGAACAGGTCGCGTCGAGGTCGGGCATCAGGATGGTCTTGTCCGGGGACAGGATCTTCGCGGTCTCGCCCATGAAGCGCACGCCGGCAACCACCAGGGTCTGCGCTGCATGGTCACGGCCGAAGCGCGCCATCTCCAGCGAGTCCGACACGCAGCCGCCGGTTTCCTCGGCGAGATCCTGCAGGTCGGCATCGACGTAATAATGCGCAACCAGCACCGCGTTCTTTTCCTTCAGCAGCAGGCGCGCGCGCTCCTTCAGCGCGGCACGCTGCTCCGGCGTCAGCGGCTCGGGCACCTTGGCCCAGGCCGACGCGACGCAGCTCGTGCCCTCGCCCGCCGGCTTTTCGAATTCGACAGTCTTGATTTCCACGCTCACCCTCCGGCGGTCGGCTTACTGCAGGCCCTGCGAGGCCAGGTATTCATCGTAGCTGCCCCGGAAGTCGACGATCTCACCCTGCTTCACTTCCAGGATGCGCGTCGCCAGCGAGGACACGAACTCACGGTCGTGCGAGACGAATATCAGGGTGCCTGCGTATTTTTCCAGAGCGATGTTCAGCGATTCGATGGATTCCATGTCCATGTGGTTGGTCGGCTCGTCCATCAGCAGCACGTTGTGACGGCCCAGCATCAGCTTGCCGTACATCATCCGGCCCTTCTCGCCGCCCGACAGCACCTTCACCGACTTCTTCACCTCGTCGCCGGAAAACAGCAGCCGGCCGAGGATGGAGCGCACCGCCTGGTCGTCGTCGCCTTCCTGCGTCCACTGGCCCATCCAGTCGGTCAGGGCTTCACCCTTCGCAAATTCTTCGGTCGGATCCTGCGGCATGTAACCGACGTTGGCGTTTTCCGCCCACTTCACCCGACCGGCGTCCGGCTGCAGGCCGCAGGTGTCGCCGCCGATGCAGCGCAGCAGCGTGGTCTTGCCGGCGCCGTTCTCGCCGATGATCGCAATTTTCTCGCCCGCCTCGACGGCGATGCTGAAATTGCGGAACAGCTGGCGGTCATAGGCCTTCGCAATGTTTTCGGCCTCCACCGCCAGGCGGTGCAGCTTTTTCTCGCCTTCGAAGCGGATGAACGGGTTCTGGCGCGACGACGGCTTGACGTCCTCGACCTTGATCTTGTCGATCTGCTTGGCGCGCGAGGTGGCCTGCCTTGCCTTGGACTTGTTGGCCGAGAAGCGGCGCACGAAGTCCTGCAGTTCGGCGATCTTTTCCTTCGCCTTTGCATTGGCTGTCAGCTGCTGCGTGCGCGCCTGCGCGGACGCCAGCATGTAGTCGTCGTAATTGCCCGGATAGATCTTCAGCGTGCCGTAGTCCATGTCGGCCATGTGCGTGCACACCTGGTTCAGGAAGTGGCGGTCGTGCGAGATGATGATCATCGTCGAGTTGCGCTGGTTCAGCACATCCTCGAGCCAGCGGATGGTGTTGATGTCGAGGTTGTTGGTCGGTTCGTCCAGCAGCAGGATGTCCGGATTCGAGAACAGCGCCTGCGCCAGCAGCACGCGCAGCTTCCAGCCCGGCGCCACCGCGCTCATCGTGCCGATGTGCTGGTCCAGCGGAATGCCGACGCCGAGCAGCAGCTCGCCCGCGCGCGCCTCGGCGGTGTAGCCGTCATACTCGGCGAATTTCGCCTCGAGGTCGGCGGCCTTCATGTAATCTTCGTCGGTCGCATCCGGGTTCGCGTAGATCGCGTCACGCTCGGCCATGGCGTCCCACATCTCGGTGTGGCCCATCATCACGACGTCCAGCACGCGCATGTCTTCATAGGCGAACTGGTCCTGGCGCAGCTTGCCGAGGCGCTCATTCACGTCCAGCATCACGTTGCCCGCGCTCGGCTCGAGGTCGCCGCCGAGGATCTTCATGAAGGTCGACTTGCCGCAGCCGTTGGCGCCGATCAGGCCATAGCGGTTGCCGTCACCGAATTTGACGGAAATGTTCTCGAAAAGCGGCTTGGCGCCGAACTGCATCGTGATATTGGCGGTGGAAAGCAAGCTGGGACCTTGTGGGAGCGGAATGAATGAAGAAAATGACATCGCCCCGGCGACGACCCTGAGGCCCGCCGGCGGAACGGAAAACCCCGGATTTTACCATCGGGCAGGGCCGGCCACCGGAGGCTGGCCGTTCCGTGGCCGCGTCCGGCATACGTCAGCCGGTGGTCGTCGCGCCGTTTAGCGGGTTGCCAGCACCGGATGGCCGGACAGCGCCAGCGAAAAGCCGGCGGCATCGGACTGCAACACGCATTGCGCACCGACCGGCAGCGTCAGCTTGTCCCGGGTATGCCCGAACGGCAGACCTTGCAAGACAGGCAAGCCCAGTCGGCCACGCAGATAGTCCAGCATGCTGCTGAAGTCATAACCATTGTCGAACTCGGTCAGGCGGTAGCCGGAAAAGTCGCCGAGCACGATCGCCTGCTGCCGTTCGAGGATGCCGGCATGCGCGAGTTGCAGCAGCATGCGCTCGACCCGGTACGGGTGCTCGTTGATGTCTTCGACGAACAGGATGCCGCCATCCACCGCCGGCAGCCACGGCGAGCCGACCAGATGGCACAGCATCGCAAGGTTGCCGCCCCACAGCCGGCCTTCGGCACGGAAGGCCGGATTGCCGGTGGCGCGCACGTCGACCCGCCGCGCAGGCGAACTGACGCCGCGCCAGAAATGCTCGTGCGTGAAGCCGCTGGGTTCGTCCCGGCTGAAGTCGTCGCAGATCATCGGGCCGGCAAAGCTCACAGCGCCAGTTGTTGCCAGCAGGCCCATCTGCAATGCGGTGAAATCACTGTGGCCGACCCACAGCTTGCCGCTGTCGGCCAGCAGCCTGAAATCAATGTCGGGCAGGATGCGCGACAGCCCGTAGCCGCCGCGCAGCGCGATTACCAGCTCGACCTGCGGGTCGCGCGCTGCCGCATGCAATTGCGCGACGCGCTCGGCATCTGTAGCTGCGAAGCGCTGGTGGCGGGCCGCGCCCGCCGAAAAATCCCTGACCTCATGGCCGAGCTCGCGCAATCGCTGCAGCGCGCGCGCCGCGGCCGCCGGGTCGGTCGCGCTGCCGCTCGGTGCCACGATGCCTATCGTCAGGGGGCGGGTCATGTTGCCTCGCTGCGGGCCATCCGGCGCCGCTCTGCAAAGAAGTTGGACAGCATTGTGCCGCATTCGTCGGCCAGCACGCCGCCGCTGATCTCGGCATGATGGTTCAGCCTGTCCTCGGCGAACAGGTTGACGACCGAGCCGCAGGCGCCGGTCTTCGGGTCGGACGCGCCGAACACCACGCGCGCCAGCCGCGCGTGCATCATCGCGCCAGCGCACATCACGCAGGGCTCCAGCGTCACGTACAGCGTGCAGCCGGGCAGCCGGTAATTGCCGAGCGCCTCGGCGCCGGCGCGCAGCGCGGCGATTTCCGCGTGATGGGTCGGGTCGTGACGGCCGATCGGCTGGTTGAAGCCCGTCGCGATCACCTCGCCGTCCTTGACCAGCACCGCGCCGACCGGGACTTCGCCGAGCGCCTGCGCACGACCGGCGGCCTCGATTGCCAGCCGCATGAAATCCTCGTCGGTCAACTCAATCCTCGCTGATCTCGGCCCAGCAGTTCGGCGTCTCGTGCAGCACCAGCTTGTGCAGCCGCAGGCCGGTGCCATAGCGGTCGATGAACACGGCCTTGAGGATGTCGAACGCCGTCTGCGCGAGGTTCTCGACCGTCGGTATGCGGTCGATGATGACCGTCTTGTGTCCGGGCAGCGATGCGAGGAAATCACGCACCGCGGCATCGCCGGAATACACCAGGAAAGCATGGTCCCAGACGTCGACCAGATGCTGTTTTGCCAGCGACTTCACGTCAGAGAAGTCCATGATCATGCCGTTGTCGGAGTTGCCCTCCTGCTCGATCACGTTGCCGACCAGCGTGAGCTCCAGCGTGTAACGGTGGCCGTGCAGGTTGCGGCACTGGCTCTTGTGGTCGGGAATCCGGTGCCCGGCGTCGAATTCGAGCTTGCGGGTAATGGTGAGCATGGTGCGGTTCAGTTCAGGGAATCTGTAAAAGCTTGTGCGTCTGGATCGACAGCCGCCAGCGCGGGTTGGCCTTGCAGGCGTCGATCGCCAGCTGCGTGTTCTTCGCCTTGTCGGGGCCGTCCATCGGCTGCAGGAAATGATGGGTGAAGTCCAGCGCCTCGAACGCCTGCAGGTCCTGCCCGTCCTGCGGGATCACGACCTTCAGTTCGTCGCCGCGCCCGACGACCAGCGCAGCGCCCTGCTTCGGGCTGACGCATACCCAGTCCACGCCGTCCGGCACCGGCAATGTGCCGTTGGTCTCGATCGCCACCTCGAAGCCGCGCGCATGCATCGCGTCGAGCAGCGTGGCGTCCAGCTGAAGCAGCGGCTCGCCGCCGGTGAACACCACGTACTTGCGCAGCGGTCGGTCGGTCGGCCATTGCGCATCAATGCGCGCGGCCAGTTCGGCCGCCGTGGCGAACTTGCCGCCGTTGACGCCATCGGTGCCGACGAAGTCGGTGTCGCAGAAGCGGCAGGTCGCGGCAGCGCGGTCTTCCTCGCGGCCGGTCCACAGGTTGCAGCCGGCGAAGCGGCAGAACACCGCGGGACGCCCGGCCTGGGCGCCCTCGCCCTGCAAGGTGTAAAAAATTTCTTTGACGCTGTAGGTCACGGGAATGCGGGCGTGGCGCCCGGTTCGGTCTGGAGCGCGATTATACGGCGGCTTCCGCCGGCAGCGCCGGGAACACCACCCGGAACAGCGTGCCGCGCTCGCCGCTGCCGCTACCGACTTCGATGCGCGCACCGTGGTCAGTCGCGATGTCGCGCACGATCGCCAGGCCCAGACCGCTGCCCGACTGCGTCTGGTCCAGCCGGTAGAAACGGGTGAACACGCGGTCTTTCTGCGAGTCGGGAATGCCGGGGCCATTGTCCTCGACGCGCAGCTGCGCATGCCCGCCTTCGCTGCCACAGCTGACCGTGACCACACCGCCGCGCGGCGTGTAACGGATCGCATTGTCGACCAGGTTGTCGACCAGGTCGCGCAGCAGGAAGGCGTCGCCGTGCACGCTGGCCGGCTGCAGGTCGAAGCCGATGTCGATGTCCTTGGCCAGCGCCTGCTGCACGAATTGCTGCACTGATTCCGCCACCAGCCGGTCCAGCGACACGCGCTCGAAACGCTGCCGCACGATGCCGCCGGGCTCCGAACGGGCCAGCGCGAGCAGCTGGTTGGCCTGGCGCACCATGCGGTCGGTCGAGGCCAGCATCATCGCGGTCGACTGCGCCGTCTCGCCATCCTGACGGTGGTGCTCGCGCAGCCATTCCAGCTGCGCGCGAAAGCCCGCCAGCGGCGTGCGCAACTGGTGAGCGACGTTGGCAAGGAAGTCCTGCTTGGCGCGCGCGCTGTCGTGCGCGCGCCTGAGCAAGTCATTCAGCGCGCGGATGAACGGCACGATTTCCTGCGGCGCGTCGCCTACCGGCAGCGGCGACAGGTCATCCGGCGTGCGGCGTGCCAGGTCGTCGCGGATTGTCCGCAGCGGCAGGAAGCCCTTGTCGAGCACCAGCCAGATCACCGCGGGAATGAGCAGCAGCAGCACCGTTTCGAGCGCCAGCAGCGACCACAGGATGCGCATGCGGATCTGCTGCCGCTTGATGCGCGTCTCGGCCACGCCGATCATGATCGGCACGCCGGCGATCACCGTGCGCAGCGTGATCGCCCGCACGTCCTGCCCGCGCATCAGCGCCGGATAGGCGGTGTAGACATTCATCTTCTCGGGCTGCTTGAGATCGGGAAAATCGCTGTCGCCGGCAATCGTGCGGCCGAGCTGGTCGCGCACGACAAAAAACACGGTGTCGAAATGGTCGACACGCAGCACCTGCTCGGCCTGCTGCGACAGGCTGAGTTCGAGCGAGCTGCCGCTTTCCTGCACATGCGGCACCAGCGCCCAGGCGGCATCGGCCAGACTCTGGTCGAGCGCGGACTGCGCCGGTATCCAGGCGAGCCAGTAGGCGCTGCCGGCGGCGATCGAGTTCACCGCCACCAGCGGCACCACCAGCCACTTCAGCAGCTTCGAGCGCAGGCTCATTGGGCAGACGCCGGCTCCAGCATGTAGCCGAAGCCGCGGATGGTCTTGATGGTGATGCCCGCGGACGCGATCTTCGCGCGGATGCGCGACACGTAGACTTCGACCGCGTTCAGCGTGACTTCCTCGCCCCAGGGCAGGATGGCGTCGATGATCTGCTGCTTGGACACCACCCGCGACGCATTCTGCATCAGGTATTCGAGCACGGCCCATTCGCGCGCGGACAGGTCGACCACCTGTCCGTCGACCGTCGCGCGGCGCGCGAACGGGTCGAGCTGCAGCCCGCCGAGCTGCAGGTCGATGGCCCGCGGATTGCTGCGCCGGACCAGGGCCTTCAGGCGCGCGACCAGTTCCGGCGCGGCAAAGGGCTTGACCAGATAGTCATCGGCGCCGATCTCGAGCCCGCGCACACGGTCCTGCACGTCGTCGCGCGCGGTCAGCAGCAGCACCGGCATGGTCGAGCCGCGCGCGCGCAGCCGCCGCACCACCTCGAAACCGTCAATGCCGGCCAGCCCGATGTCCAGCACCACCACCGAGACCTCGCGTGAGGCCAGCGCCCGGTCGGCATCCTCGCCGTTATGCACTACGTCGACCACCATGCCATGGCCGCGCAGGATGCGTGCGATCCCGTCGGCCAGCACCAGGTCATCTTCCACCAGCAATACGTGCATATGAAAATTCGGCATCTGTAATCCCGGTATTGTGCCAGAGCGTCAGGCCGGCGACGGTGGAATGACCTCGGCGCTGCGGTCATGGAAATACGGATAGGCCAGCGGCAGCAACAGCAAGGTGAAGAATGTCGCCGACACGATGCCGCCGACGATCACCAGCGCGAACGGACGCTGGGTCTCGGAACCGATGCCGTGCGACAGCGCGGCCGGCAGCAGGCCGAGCCCGGCCATCAGCGCCGTCATCAGGATCGGCCGCAGGCGCGACACCGCGCCTTCGACCGCCGCCGCCGGCACGCTGCGCTCGCGCCGCAGCACCTCGACGATCTGCTCGACCATGATCACGCCGTTCTGCACTGAAATGCCCGCCACCGCGATGAAGCCGACCGCCGCCGACACCGAGAAATGCAGGCCGGCGAGTGCCAGCGCGGCAATGCCGCCGATCATCGCGAACGGCACGATCATCATGATCAGCAAGGCCTTGCGTACCGATTTGAACGCCCAGAACAGCAGCGAGAAAATCAGCAGGATCGTGATCGGCACGATCACGGTCAGCCGCTTCACTGCCCGTTGCTGGTTCTCGAACTGCCCGCCCCAGGCCAGCGTGTAGCCCGGCGGCAGGTTCACCTTCTCGCGCACTTTCTTTTGCGCCTCGGTGACGAAGCTGCCCTGGTCGCGCCCCAGCAGGTTCGACTTGACCAGCGCGATGCGGCCGCCGGCCTCGCGGCTGATGCGCGCCGCGCCCTGCCGCACCTCGATGTGCGCGATGTCGCCGAGGTTCACCGTGCCGCGCCCTTCCGGCAGCGACACCTGCAGCAGGCTGATGTCGTCGACCGCGTTGCGATAGGTTTCCTTCAGGCGCACGGTCACGTCGAAGCGCTTGTCGCCTTCATAGAAGGTATTGACTGCCATGCCGGCCAGCGCCGTCTGGATCGCCGCGTTCACGCCGGCGATGTTGACGCCGAGGCGGGCGATGCGTTCGCGGTCGATCGCGATGTCAACCTCGCTCAGGCCGCCGATGCGGATGGCCTGCACGTCGGTGGCGCCGCGTATGCCCCTGAGCACATGGGCGACCTGCTCGCTCTTTTCGGTCAGGATCTCGAGGTCGGGCCCGTAAATCTTGACGGCGATCTCACCTTTCACGCCGGACAGCGCTTCCTCGACATTGTCCTGGATGACCTGCGAGAAGTTGGTCGGCACGCCGGGAATCGCACGGATTTTCTTGCCCATGTCGGCGACCATCGACTCTTTGTCGGGGAAGCGCCAGCTGCCGGCCGGCTTCAGGTCGGCCAGGATCTCGATGTTGTTCGGCCCTTTCGGATCGGTGCCGTCGTCCGGACGGCCGACGTGCGCAATCACGCTCCTCACCTCCGGATAACTGCGCAGCACCGCCCTGACCTGCCGCTCGATGGTCTTCGACGCATCGAGCGACGTGGCCGGCGGCAGGCTGATCGTCAGCCAGATGTTGCCCTCGTCCAGCTTCGGCACGAATTCGCTGCCCAGCAGCGGCGACAGCAGCAGGCTCACCGCCAGCACGCCAGCCGACGCGGCGGCAACGACGAAGCGATGGCCGGCGACCCAGCCGAGGAAGTCGCGGTAGCGCCGCTGCAGCCAGTCCATCCACGCAATGTGCTTCTCTTCCATCGCGTTGCGGCGGAGCGTCAGCGCCAGCATGGTCGGCACCAGCGTCATGGTCAGTATCACCGCGCCCAGCATCGCGAAGGACAGCGTCAGCGCCACCGGTGCGAAGATCTTGCCCTCGACCCGCTGGAACGTGAAGATCGGGATGAACGCGACGATGATGATCGCCTTCGCGAACAGGATCGGGTGGCCCATCTCGATCACCGTGCGCCGCAGCTGCGCGATGCGCAGCGCGACGGTGCCCTCATGGGCCAGCGCCGGGTCAAACTGCGTCAGCGTCAGCCGCACCATCAGCGCCTCGACCAGCACGACCGCACCGTCGATGATGATGCCGAAATCCACCGCGCCGAGCGAGATCAGGTTGGCCGGGATGCCGCGCGCATCGAGGAAGATGAACGCGAACAGCAGCGACAGCGGGATCACGGTCGCGACGATCAGCGCGGCGCGCCAGTTGCGCAGGAAGATGATCAGCAGCGCGATCACCAGCGCCGCGCCGACCAGCAGGTTTTCGGCCACCGTCGCCACCGTGTGGCCGATCAGCTCGGTGCGGTCGTAGATCGGATGGATTTTCACGCCCGCTGGCAGCTTCGCGTTGACCTGCTCGATCTTTTCCTTCAGCTCGGTCACGACCTTGGTTGCGTTGCCGCCCTTGGTCATCTGCACGATGCCTTCGACAACCGTGTCGCGATCGTTGTACGACACCACGCCGGAACGGTTGCGCGCGCCGATCACCACCTCGCCGACGTCGGAGACCAACACGGTCTTGCCATCCTTCGCGCTGACCACCACGCGGCCGATGTCTTCGAGCTTGTTGAAGATGCCCATGCCGCGGATCACCAGCGCCTCGTCGCCGCGGCGCACGAAGCCGCCGCCGACGTTGGCCGAGTTTGCGGCCAGGGTCGCGCTGACCTGCTCGATCGAGATGCCGTAGCGCTTGAGCGCATACGGATCGACCTTCACCTGGTATTCCTTGATCGTGCCGCCGAAGCTGACCACATCGGCCACGTTGGGCACGATGCGCAGGTTCGGGCGGATCACCCAGTCCTGGATCGCGCGCGCTTCCGACAGCGGCATGTCCTTCGGTATCTCGAGCACGTAACGATAGACCTCGCCGACAGCCGTCGTCAGCGGCGCCAGCTGCGGCTGCAGGCCAGCCGGCAGGTTCACGTTCTGCAGTTTCTCGAGCACCTGCTGCCGCGCGAAATAGTCATCGGTGCCGTCGCCGAAGGTCAGCGTGACCACCGACAGGCCCGAAATCGTCACCGAGCGCAGCTGCGTCTGCCGCGGCACGCCGGACATTTCGCGTTCGATCGGCAGCGTGACATTGCGCTCGACCTCCTCCGGCGCCTGGCCCGGGTACTGCGTCACGACCTGCACCTGCACGTCCTGCACGTCGGGGAAGGCCTCGATCGGCAGGTTGGTGACGGCGCGATAGCCGAAGGCGCACAGCGCGGCCGTCATCACCAGCACGAACACGCGCTGGGTCAGGACAAACTGGATCAGCTTACTGAGCATCGGCGGCGGCCTCGGAATTCAGCAACAACGCGCCTTCGACGACCACCCGGTCGCCCTCGTTCAGCCCGCTCTCGACGAAGGAATGGTCCATGCCGCGCAGCGCCAGCCCGACCTTGCGCTTTTCGAAAGTGCCGGGCGAGCGCTCGACAAACACGAATGCGTAAATGCCCTCGGTCACCAGCGCCGAATTCGGCACGCGTATGCCCTTGCGTTCGCCGTCGGCAAGGAAGGACACGCGGGCGAACATCTCCGGCCGGAGCTTGCCTTCCGTGTTCTTCACCGCACAGCGCACCTGCACGCGGCGCGTGACCGGATCGACCGCAACGCCGACACGCTCTACGGTTGCCGTGAAACGCTGCTCCGGGAAGGCGTCGGTCTCGACGCCGACGGTCTGCCCGACATGGATGTTGCCAAGACTGCGTTCCGGCACATCCACCAGGATCCACAGCCGGCTGACGTCGGAGATCAGGAAAAGCGGCGCTTCGAGATCCGGTCGCACTTCCTGGCCGGGATTGGCATTGCGCTCGACCACGATGCCGCCGATCGGCGCATGCAGCACGAAGCGGCCGTTCTGATGGCCCGACGCCTGCAGGTTGCGCAGGCGCGCGGCGGCGCGGCGCGTGTCGGCCTGAGATTCCTGATAATCGGCTTCGGCAGACTCCAGCTCCTTGCGCGCGATGACCTCGTGCTCATGCAGCTGGCGCGCGCGTTCATAGGCGAGGCGCTTGCGCATTTCCTCGCTGCCGGCCTTGGCACGGTCGGCCTCGGCGTTGGCCAGTTCCGGTGAATCGATTTCGAGCAGCGCCTCGCCGCGCGACACGCGGTCGCCGACGCCGGCACGCAGCCCGATCACCCGCCCGGGCACCGGAGAACTGACGCGCGAGGTGGCGTTCTCGTCATACACGAAGCGCCCGTTCACGGGGTCTGCCGCCGGCATGGCTTCGGCCTTCACCGGCTCGGCGCGCAATGCCGCCAACTGCGGCTCGCCGCGTTCGAAATGCACGACGCCCGGTTCGCGTTTCGGCGGCGGCGCCTTTTCCGCGGCCGCTTCCTGCTCGGCATGGTTGCGCTGCGCGAAAAGGACAATCCCGGCGGCACCACTCGTGATGGCGAGCGCCAGGGCCAGCTTGCTGATGGTTTTCATTGTTGGGAAGGATCGGTTGTCTCGGTGGCGGCGCGCCAGCTGGCGAGCGCCTTGCTGAAATCGGCCAGTGCGGAAAGTGCGTCAAGCCGTGTCGCGCGCAGCGTGCGGCGCGCATCAAGCATGTCGATCACGCCGACGGCGCCGTTCTTGTACGCGTACTCGGCCGCGGCGGCGGCCTTTTCCGCGGCGACCAGCAGTTCGTCGCGGTTGCGCCGTACACGCTCGGCAGCGCCGCGCAGCGCAGCGAGCGCCGTGCCGATCTCGGATTCGGCGACAGCGCGCATGCGGGCATGGCTTTCCCTTGCCGCATCCAGCGCCGCCAGCGACGCGCCAATCTCGCCTTCGTAGTAATAACGGGTGAACAGCGGCAGTTGCAGCGATACGCCGACGCTGTTCCCGGCCGGGCTGGACGAGCCCGGTTGCGGAAAGTGCTCGTACTGCACGCCGACCGATACGTCGCGCGTGCGCAGCGATTCGGCCAGCCGCGTGCCGGCGCCTGCAGCGTCGATACGCGCGGCGGCCGCCTGCACGTCAGGGCGGCGGTCGATGATCCCGGTAATGGATTCGCCGGACGGGAAGGCGGCGTCATCCAGCGGCGGCCACGCGTCAGCGGCTTCGAGCTGGTCGGCGCGCTCGCCTTCGCCGAGCAGCAGCGCCAGTGTGCGCCGCGCCCGCCTGACGTCGGCCTCGGCGGCGGCCACGTCGTTTTTCGCGCGCAGTGCATCGACGCGGACCCGCTCGACATCGGCGCCGGCGATGTCGCCCGCCTTGCGGCGCGCCTGCGCGGCGCCGAGCATGGAGTCGAGCAGCTGCGCGGCGTCGCGCGTCGCGGCGAGCTTGTCCTGCGCCGCATGCAGGTCGGCATACGCATGGGCGACCAGCAGGCGCAACTGGCGCCGCACGTCGAGCAGATCGGCATCGGCCGCGCGCATGTTGTGCTGCGCGTTCTCGCGGCGCAGTTCGCGCTTGCCGCCGCGTTCGACCAGCTGACTCAGGCTGACGACCGTGTCGACCTGCTTGCGCCACAGCGATCCGCTGCCGTTATGGCCGCCGGGATCGATGCTGCTGGTTGACAGGCCAAGCACTGGATTAGGCGCCGCACCGGCCGACAGCAGGTTCGCCTGCGCCGATGCGACGGTGGCCCGCGCAATCGCCAGGTCGTGGTTGCGCTCGAGCGCCAGTGCCTGTGCCTGCGCGTGCGTCAACGGCAGGTTGCCGTCGGCGCCCTGCGCCGCGCCGCACGCCAGCGCGAGGCTGGCAATGAATAATGTAAAACGCATCAGGAGAATCCCGTTACCGGGCCAGCCCCGACAGTGGGGCCAGCGTCAGCACAGCTTAAGAAGCCAAGCTTTCGTAGTGCTGAGCAATCCCTGACAAGCGACTGACAGTTGCGAGCAACTGTTACGTTCGCACAAAAAAAAACACCGGGCGAGTGCCCGGTGTCCTTGCTGCGCCGTCAACCGCTCAGGCGGCTTCCGGGACGCTCGGCAGGCCGGCGAGCGCCATCGCCAGTTCCGCTTCGTTATAGTTCTCGTCCTTCAGGTTGCCGCTGAAGTAGTTGGTATAGGCGGCCATGTCGAAATGGCCATGGCCGCAGAGGTTGAACAGGATCACCTCGCTCTTGCCTTCACGCTTGCAGCGCAGCGCCTCTTCGATCGCGCCCTTGACCGCGTGGTTGGCCTCTGGCGCCGGCACAATGCCTTCATGGCGGGCGAACAGCACGCCGGCCGCAAAGCACTCGGTCTGGTGGTAGGCGACGGCCTCGAGCTCGCCGAGTTCTTTCAGGTGCGAGACCAGCGGCGCCATGCCGTGGTAGCGCAGGCCGCCCGCATGGAAGCCCGGCGGCGTGAAGGACGAACCCAGCGTATGCATCTTGGTCAGCGGCGCCATCTTGCCGGTGTCGCCGAAGTCGTACGCGTATTTGCCGCGCGTGAGCGACGGGCAGGCGGCCGGCTCGACCGCGACGATGCGCGGCTTCGGGCCGCCGCGCAGGCCGGCGCCGATGAACGGGAAGGCAATGCCGGCAAAGTTCGAGCCGCCGCCGGTGCAGCCGACCACGACGTCAGGATAGACGTCGGCCATCGCCAGCTGCTCCATTGCCTCGATACCGATGATGGTCTGGTGCATCAGCACATGGTTCAGCACCGAACCGAGCGCGTATTTGGTGTCCGGGTTGGTGGCCGCGATTTCGACGGCTTCGGAAATCGCAATGCCGAGGCTGCCCGGATGATCCGGACGCTGTGCGAGCACCTGGCGGCCGTAGGCCGTCTCGTTCGACGGCGACGCGACGCAGCGCCCGCCGTAGGTTTCCATCACCGCGCGGCGATACGGCTTCTGGTCATAGGACACGCGCACCTGGAACACGGTGACGTCGATGTCGAACAGCGAGCCCGCGAACGACAGCGACGTGCCCCACTGGCCCGCGCCAGTCTCGGTGGTCAGGCGCTTCACGCCGGCCTGCTTGTTGTAGAAAGCCTGAGGGATTGCGGTGTTCGGCTTGTGGCTGCCGGCCGGGCTCACGCCTTCGTACTTGTAGAAGATCTTGGCCGGGGTCTGCAATGCCTGCTCCAGACGGTGCGCGCGAAACAGCGGCGCAGGACGCCAGAGCTTGTACACGTCGCGCACCGGTTCCGGAATCTCGATCTCGCGCTCGGTCGAGACCTCCTGCATGATCAGTTCCATCGGGAACAACGGCTCGAGGTCGGCCGGGCCGATCGGCTGCAGCGTACCGGGATGCAGCACCGGCGGCAGGGCCTTCGGCAGATCTGCCTGGATGTTGTACCAGGCGCGGGGAATGCGGTCCTCGGGGAGCAGGAACTTGGTTTGTTGCGACATGCAGTTGTCTCCGTTTTCGGTAAGTTATTCAATTGCGATGCGACAGCGAGCCAGTCGCGGCATGCCGGATCGACAACCCTATGCGCTGCTGACGAAACGATAATTTACTTTGAGCAAGTATGTTTAGTCCACTCCTGTCACCGGCAGGCGTCGCTCCCCCGCACGCGGGAGCGGCCCGCCGTCGCCGGGGTCACTTCGCCTTCAGGCACTCGCTCATGAACTTCTTGCGCTCGTCGCCTTTCTTGCCGGCCGCTTCCTTGTTGCAAGTGGCCATCTTGCTCTGCTGCGCATTCATCTCGGGTTTCTTTTCCTCCGCCGGCTTGGCGCTCAGGCACTCCTTCATGAAGGCCTTGCGCTCGTCCCCCTTCTTGCCAGTGGCTTCCTTGTTGCAAGTCGCCATCTTGTTTTGCTGCTCGGTGGCGGCCTGCGCCGGGGACAGCGCGAAAGCCAGCAGTGCGGCGGTTGCGATCAACAGTGTTTTCATGGCAGCTCCTCGTCTCGTGCGCGGTCTCGGATTGCTTCTCGCGTTGCAGGCCCGCGTTTGCCTGCAACGTGATGCCTACTATAACTTGCGGATATTGCAACCAGGTTAGCCTGGCGCATTGAAAATCATGCGTGCGCCAGCATCGGCAACAATGCGCGCGCTGCGCGCAGCAGCGCAAGGTCTTCGCCGTGCCGGCCGATCAGCTGCAGCCCGACCGGCATGCCGGTGCGACCGCGGAAGAAAGGCAGGTGCACGCATGGCAGCCCGAGGAAAGTCCATACCCGGCCGAACACCGGGTCGCCGGTTTGCTCGATGCCAGGCGCCTCGCCGATCGCGCTCGGCGCCAGTAGCGCATCGGTGTCGCCCAGCAGCGATGGGATCATCGCGCGTGCCGATGCCGCCAGCTGCAGGTTGGCGTGATGCCGTTCAACCGGCACCCGCAGTCCCTGTGCGAGCATCTGCGACAGTCCGTCGCTGAGCTGCGCCGGATGCCGCAATCGCTCGTCTGCCAGCGAATGCGCGAGGTCGAATGCCATCACTTCTTTCTGCGCCTGCAGCAGTTGCGAGAACAGCAGCGGCAACTGCAAGTCGCGCAGCGGCACGCCGGCCTTGCCGAGGGACGCCTCGGCATGCGCGAACGCAGCGCGGGTGTCTTCGTCGGCATGTGGCCATTCATGCGTCTGGCACAGTGCGATGCGCGGCGTGCCCGACTGCGCAAGGTCGGGCGCATTGCGCTCGCCGTTGGCTGCCGCCGCGAACAGGGCGACGTCATCGACGCTGCGGGCGATGAAACCTATCGTATCCAGCGGGTCCGACAGCGCCTTCACGCCGGAACGGTTGATCAGCCCGTAGCTCGGCTTGTAGCCGACCACGCCGCAGAATGCCGCCGGCCGGATCACCGATGCGGCAGTCTGCGACGCGAAGGCGAGCGGCACCATGAAGTCTGCGACAGCAGCGGCCGATCCGCTGGACGATCCGCCCGGCGTTTGCGTTGCCCGGTGCGGATTACGGGTCTTGCCGGGCTTGAAGGTGGCGAACTCCGTGGTCACCGTCTTGCCGACCATGACGGCGCCCTGTTCGCGGCACAGCGCGACGCTGGCGGCATCGGCGAGCGGCCGGTGCTTCGCATAGATGGTCGAGCCATAGGTCGTGGGCATGTCAAAGGTGTCGAACAGGTCCTTCACGGCCACGGGCAGGCCATGCAGCAGCCCGCGCTGCGGCCCGGCGTCGATTGCGCGGGCCTGCGCGAGCGCGGCGTCTACATCAAGGAATTCCCAGGCCTGCACGACAGGCTCGCGCTCGGCGATCCTGTCAAGGCAGGAACGCAGCACTGCCTCGGCAGTGATTTCGCGCTGTGCCAGCCGCCTTGCCAGCGTGCTCGCCTCTTCCCGATACAGCTCGGTGGCCATACTTGTCTCCTCTTATTGGTTTTATGCTTGTTCTGATTTTCTGTTCGACGGGCCGCCCCGGCATCTGCCGCCTGGCCCGCGACAGACTACCATGCGTCGATCAGGAACCGGCAGCGCGTGCGTAAAATCCTGCCTTCATCATGACCGACCTTTTTTTCCACATGCCGGCAACGGCCTTCCTGCAGGCGTTCGCCCCGCACGGCGCAGCCATGGCGCTGATCTTTGGCGCGCTGCGAACCTTGCGACGCTGGCCGCCGGTGTATGCGATTGCGCTGTGGCCGGGCACGGTCGCCCATGAACTGCTGCATTACGGCGCAGGCGTGCTGACTGGCGCACGCCCGGTCGCGATCAGCCTGCTCCCGCGCCGGCAGGCCGATGGCAGCTGGGAACTGGGATCGGTGAGCTTCACGCGGCTGCGCTGGTGGAACAGCGTGCCGGTCGGCCTCGCGCCGATGGCGCTGCTGCCGGCTGGCGGATGGGTGTTGGTCGAGTCCCTGTCATGGCCGCTGCTGTCTGCCGGTGGAACCGGGCTGAAGCTTGCTGCCATGCAGTGCCTGCTGGCAGGCTGGCCAAGCCGGCGCGACTGGCTGCATGCGCTCACGGGCCTGCTGTTGGTGGCCTTGCTCGCGTCGTTCGGCATGTGGCTGGTGCGAAGCATTACGGGCAACTGAG
>JACCDX011156530.1_pt1 | contig 33840 bp, 29 predicted proteins | sample 7449681 | NCBI WGS metagenome assembly JACCDX01 (sample SAMN15323450, study PRJNA562643) | freshwater metagenome | isolation source: river surface water | place: USA:Blue River Watershed | collected 2017-08-18
AGCGTTAGCCAAAAAAAATTACACTTTTTTAATAAAAAAGCGTTAGCCAAAAAAAATTACACTTTTTTAATAAAAAAGCGTTAGCCAAAAAAAATTACACTTTTTTAATAAAAAGGCGTTAGCCCAAAAACTTACACCTTTTTTAATAAAAAAGGCGTTAGCCCAAAAAAATAAAATTTTTTTTGAGATTAAAAACCAATAATAAAAGGTAATAATAATAATAAACTATAATAAATTATAATAAATTATAAAATGGACGTTATTAATCCGTATGAGTTATTGGGTTTTGATAGTAAAACGCCAAATATTGAAATGAAGGAGTTAAAGAAGCAGTATTATATGTTGAGTTTGATTTGTCATCCTGATAAGGGTGGTAATCCAACTGATATGATAATACTGAAGAATTGTTATGAATATGTTAAAGAACAAATTGAAAGAAAAGATGAGAAGTCACGTGATTATGAGGAAGTTGCGACGGAATTCAAGGAATTTATGAAAACACAATCGCAAGACCCACCACCATTCAGTCAAGTTTATGAAGAAGCTCATATATGGCTGAAAGAATTCAATGATAAATTCAATAATTTAAAAATGAATAATAGCAGAGATAATAATCTAGATAATAATCTAGATAATAATCTAGATAATAATGATGAAGAACTGAATGATTTTTCTATTGATACAAGTGGATATGGGCATTTGATGGATAAGAGTGAGAATGACAGTGGTTTTTCATTGGATGATATTGAATTTGTGAGAGTTAATCGGGATAAGGAAGTAAATGAAAAACCGAATGTTGAATTCACGACTGATATTGCTATTTACACTGAACCTATTTCATTTAACGGAGTTGATTTTGGAACGATGGGTAATTTAAAGAAATCCAAAGTCAATGACTTTACAACTAGAATGGGTAATAATGTTTTATCTGATTACAAACAAGCTTTTTCATCACCACAACAGCAAGAAACTGAATTAAATGCAATTAGTACAAATGTGATGGGAAGATATGAACAATTGTTAGAAGAACGTGAGGCAATGGATAGATTATTATTTGAAGAAAATAATAATAAAAATAATAATAAAACTAAAAATATAAATGTAAATATCTAAAAATAAATGTTATTTATTTATTTATTTATTTGGCACCACCGACAATTTTGAAGACTTTGCCACCGCAGGCGGGGCATTTGCCTGATTTAAATTTCATTGTTCTTTTGGTTGTTTTTTTGCTGAATTCTTTGGGGTCAACCATCTTGACGCGAAACTTCTTACCAGCTCTTCTGCAGGCGAAGCAAATAGCTTCATCAGCAGCTAAACTGCCTGATTTCTTTGTCTTTTTAGACCCACCGTTCATTTTCATTTTATTGTTGGAACCAGCGCAGCTACCACCACCATTTTGTGATTTCTTAACTGAACCACCGTTCATTTTTTTATTGGATGCACCGCAGCTACCACCAGCTTTTTGAGTTTTATTCGCAACAGTCATTTTGAGTATTAATTAATTTTCTTTTACTTTAAAACAAGAAAAAAATAAAAATTGCGTTGAAAAATAAATCAAAGAAAAATACACAAAACAAAAATACAAACCAAAAACTAAAAAATAAAAATGAAATCAAATCAATTCTAGTTTGATCGCCACGACGCCAAAATTTTTTTCATCTTCTTTTGTGAAATATTTGAAATAGACACTTAATCCGTCTTCCATATTAGAAATACCTGGAAGACATTTATTTAATCCTTCCGATTCCAAATATTCTTTAAATGTTTTGTATTCTGTTTTCTTGGTTATCCTTGTTAATACACTTCTAGGATTAAAGTCATTATTGGTCCATTCAATTACTTCGCCAACTTGCATTTCTTTGAAACGTCCTTTGTTTTTGCGTCCTTCAACTGTTTTCAGACCCAAAGAAATTAAAGTAAACCAAGGTTCTGATACATTTTCAATATATTTTTTATGATCCATTTTATGTGTTGCGGGTTTACTATGATTTTTATGTTTTTGTTTATTCAATTTTTTTGATTTTCTATTGATTTTGTTTTTCATTTTGTTTTTGTGGAGACTTCCTGCTTTTTGTGTACGAGACATTTTACTTTTTATAAATAAAAAAAATAAAATACGTTGAAAAATATTATATAAAAAATTATTATTTAGTAATATAACTTAGTGATAATTAAATTAAAATAAAAAAAAATAAAAGCAAAAAATGAGTTCAAAGGTTCTAGAATATATTGAAGATGTACAGAAATGCCGTAGAAATTTCACCAATGGTGAGTATGGTAAAATGTCTGAAGAACAATTTAAAGAAAGAATGAAAGAACGTTTCGCGACGTTTGAGGAAAAATACCCAACTATTTTTGAGAAATCAGTTAATGGATTTTTTGAGAAACCGGAAGAAATGAAACGTCTTAGAATGGCGATGGGTTTGATTAACAAAACAAATGATGGTGAGATTAGTAAAGAAGATGGTGAAAAAGCATTTGGGCAACATTTAGTTGATGTTTTTGTTAAACCAAATGTCCCAGAAAGCGCACGCGCTAAAAAGTAAAAAACACCCTTTTTAACAAAAAGGGCGTAAGCCCCAAAAACTTACTTTTCTAGATACATAAATTTAATAAAAAAAGCATAAAAGTATAAAAAGTTGTGTTTTTTTTTGATATTACACACTTTTAACAAAAGTGTTATCAAAACTATTTTTATTTAAAAAAGTATTTTTTTGGGGCGACCGCCCTTTTTTTTTAAAAAAAGGGGGTGTTTAGTAGCCGATAAAATTCCGAAAATAATCATCCAACCCATCTAGATAATCTTTATATTTTCCGTTTCTGTTTTCGTTTTCTTTTGTGAATTTATATTTTTGATAAAAATAGCTTTCTAGGTTGATTGAAAGATGGTATTGTTGGCACCATTCAATTGCTTTTTCGGTTTGATTATTAATGATGATTTCTAATTCTTTCCAGGATGGTTTATGTTTAATCAATTCTATTGTTTTATCAATATAAATAGATTGTTGAATGAAACTTTCTTCGTTATATGATTGAACTCGTTGAAAAAACTGTTGTGGTGGGTTTTCAAAGATTGATTTATAGATTAATTCATTGGGTTGACAAACAGATTCCCATTTATCCAAAAGCATTTCAAGTTGTCCGATGTAATATTGTTCTTCTAGATTACTAGAAAATCCTTTATATGAAATGGCTACTAGGTATTTTTCAGAATTGGCTGGTCTAGATGTAAGAGGTTTGACCAAATAAACTTCCTCGTATAAACAGGATACAAAATAAAGTAATTGGACCGTGATATATGAGTAGCTATCAAAGAGCTTACAAATCATACTTCCATTTAGTTTTTGTGATTTGATTCCAGTCAATAGTTCCGAGATAATCAGACGATGTGACATTTGTTCTTGTTTATTAAAATTAACTGAAAAATCAAAACCACCATCGGCGGTTATTAAATCTGCCCCAGGGACAATTGCCTTTATTTTCCGTGAAAAAGAACGGATATTAGCGATTTTATATAAATTACCGGTGTTATCGGCTCCATAATCAATTTCAATATTCTTTTTGAATTGTTTTAGTAAATTATTGGCTTTATTCCATCCGGGTATTTCCTTGGTCGTTGGGTTAAGTGTTATTCCGTGGTATTTATCTAGGAGTGGAGCGACTTTAATTAAACGTTGACGATAATATAAACAGGCTTCAACGAAACCACCGGGTCCTTCGGCTAGATGTCCGGTGACAATTGGATTTCTAGTTGTAATTAAACCGAAATAATTAACAATTTCCCATAGTTTGAAGAAAGAGCGACTAAGTGGGTCATATCGCGAAATACTTTCGGCTTTCATTTTATTATTGGAAATGTGGATTAATTCGTATGTATTACTTATTTTTTTGCTTTTATCCCAATCTTTTGACATATCATTTTCGTCTATTTTGTTTTTAAGTTCGGCTAATTGATTTCTTTGTTGTTGATTAAAGTAATATTCGGTGTTAGTTTTATCTATGTCGGATATAATACAGGTTCTAAGGTTAAATGCTGGTAATGCGAAATTAAGGGGATCATCTCTTGCGTCCCTTAACTTTATTTTGATGGCGAATTCTAACATATATGAACTATACCGAAATTGCTTATACCTTTTAAAAAGGGGGTAAATTATTCATTAATAACTTTTTTTGGGGCGACCACCCTTTTTTTAATAAAAAAAGGGGGTAAATTATTCATTAATAACTTCCTTTTTGGGGCGACCGCCCTTTTTATTAAAAAAGGGGGTTAAGAAAATTGAAATAAATTATTCAATTACAAAATATCAAACATAAAATGAATAAACCAGTTGACAATTGTGCTTGTGGAAATTGTATAAAATCTAGATACACATTTAATGGTGGTCATTATATTTACGAATACATTCACGAACTAAATACAAAATTAAATCAGCTAGACGAACAAATGATGCTAGATATCAAAGAAATTGAAACAGCCAAAGAAAAAGACCGTCATAAAGGAAAATTTGCCAGACAATATAATCTAGAAATTGAGTTGCTACAGGATAACTACAAAGAACTCAAAAATGCTCTTTGTATTGGATATTTTATTGAAACACCTCAATCACAAACTCAAACACCACCACCACTTCCACCACCAAATCCTAAAAAAAAGGAAAAACAAATGGAAAAACCTTTGGATGTTTGACTTATTGAATTAAACTGACCAATTAATTTGGTGTCCTAATTTTTTTTCAACTTCCATAAAAATCCCCGAATTAAAGAATCCATTATGTGCCGAGAGTGGTGAGGGATGTGTGCCATAAACTATTTTATCTTTGTTAGTAATAAATTTTTGTTTGGATTTGGCGAAATTACCCAACAGCAAAAAGACGCAATCCGGATTATTATGACTAATAAATCTGATGACATCGTTGGTGAATTGTTCCCAAATATCCATATGACTTCCGGGTTTATTTTGGATGACCGACAAAGAAGCATTCAATAAAAATATTTTTTCTTCGTGAAACCATCGTTCCAGGTTGCCCGTGTTAAAAACATAATTTCTGCTTGGGAATTCAATCATCAATTCCTTATAAATATTCTTAAGTGAGGGGGGCACAGGGACACCCTCCGGTACGGAAAAACTTAATCCATTGGCTTGTTTTGGGTTATGATAAGGATCCTGTCCGAGTAAAACGACTTTGATGTCTTTAATATCCATCTCAAAGACTTTGAAAATTAAATCCTTGGGAGGATAAATTATATCAGCAATAATTTCCATCTGAGCATCTTCATTTTCACATTTTTCATTTTCACATTTTTTATTTTTTTTACTTTTAGATTTTTGTTTAGGTTTATCAAGTAAATCTAAATCAAATTCATAATCTTCAAAAACAGGAATCCAAGATTCGTGAATTTTTTCCATTTTATTTTTTATTTATATTTATGATTTTATGTATGATTTATTTCCTATTTTTATTTCAATTTTATAAAAAATATTGTAAATTAAAATTATTTATTTGATTTGATTACAATTAATTACGATTAATTGGGAAACTGAGTTTCTTTGTTGTTCTTCTTTAGAAAGTGTTTTCTTTTGGAGTGCTTTTTTAAGCAACGAAACATTAATTGGTGGTAAAATCGGTGGACATTGCCAAAAGAAACGTCTATAAATCGTATCAAATTTATAATCTTCCGGATAATATTGAATAATCGGAGACGTACTAGTCATTAATGATTGATAACTATCAGGTAATAAATGTTTACTTTCGGGTGGTAAGATACACATTAATTGTTCAAAAGGTGTATAAGGTGCTGACTTATGAAGTCGCACTGTTTTCCATTTTTCGTTTCCGCATTCTTTATTAAAAGAGAATTCGTAAATGTCTTTAATAGTTGGAGCGTGATGGTATGGATAATACCAATCCCACGAATAACACCCGCGATAATAATAAGTCAAAGTCCACAATAGGCCCTGGATGTATTTAAAACAAGCATTATCAATATTATGACGATTAGGTTCAAAGAGGAAACATACTTTGTAATAACGAAGAGGCCAATTATTATCTTCGCCACAAACATTGATTGAATTTTCTTCTTTTTTGTTTTCGGGTAAGATCGGATAACTTTCCATTTCTAGCTTATCAATATCGTATTGTGTATTAGCGTGTTTATTAGTTTGATTTTTACTGCTACTATAGTTTGGTCGTAGACGTTTTCGTTTGTTTTCTAGGTTCAGCATCATTTCATTTTCTTTAAGCATCAACTGTTCCATAATTTTAACAAAGAATTCGTAATTAATAGAACAATTATCGGTGTCAACTAAAAATTGGAATTTAGCTTCGGCAGTGTAATTGGAACGATCCGGTCGCCAACCACCTTCCATCTCTGCCCCATTTACATCACCGGAATAGATTGTTTTATCACGAACCCATTCGTATTTCTTAACAACTTTGGATAATTCCGAAAAAGTTGAACAATATATATCAGTTAGAAAATCTAGTCCACTATCTTTAATATTAAGAGGTGGTAAATTGGGTAAAAAGTCATTCCCGATCATAAAACATAAAAAGACGTAATCATCCACCAATTGTAGTTTATCAGTCATCTGGAGTTTCAATTTATTAGAAATCTTTTCAGTTAGTTCCGTCATAATTGAAAATTTAAATAAATCAATATCTAGATAGCAAAAACTGGTTCCAGCATCAAAGAAATCCTTGCCAAATTCGGTTGATTCACGAAGTAGATAAATACGATTAACGTGTGAAACAATTGATAACATAATTAAATCGGCATCCAAACCGTAAATAACAATATTACCGTTCCCATTAACATTAGCATCACAGGTGTATTTATGTTTGATATAATCCAGGATTTTATGTTCACCTTCACCTGGTTGGTTGGAATCCGAAATGATAACTGTCAGGGTTTCATATTGTTGCTCATTAGCAATCATTTCATTAAAATATTTACGAAGAGCATCAACCAGTTTAGTCATAAAGACTGTTCCGGGTGAAATGGAATTAGTATCCCAGAATTCATCTTCGTTGTCTTTTAATTCTTCGGAGACGTTCGGGTCTTTGTAATTATTACGATGTTTAATTTCAATATCCATTTCACGTTCTTTGATTGATTTAAAACGACGATTACGTTGTTGGACCATCTTGGCTCGCGGTGCGACTCCGTCAATCGCGATGTAAATTAAATTACGTGGTGAGGTATATTTAATAATTTTGCTAAGATGCGCGATACATTCTTCAATCATATGTTTCTCACAGATATCTTTGCGATTATGACTGTAATGTTCGCGAGAGAATTTGCGACAACAGGGATGAATGGCGCAATTAAAATCAAGAAATAAAGCGTCAATTAAATCTAATTTTTCTTTGATAATCGTATTGGGATAACGATTAGCGTATTTATAAAAATATCCTGGAATACCCATTTTTTGTAAATTATTTATATTCTCAATCTTAATACTATATCAATAATTCAATTTTATATGCTTTTTAGTAATTGTTGGTAATTGAATATGAAATAATATTTAATATAACATAAATGCGTTATTTTTATATATAAATACTACTTTATAAAATAAAAAATGGATATTAAATATGCCGTTGCTGCTATTTTGAATGGTGAATTAATGAATGATAAATTTACGTTACAATTATTTATTGAATCATATCCTGAGATTATCAATTGTGCTCAGGATTGTTATTTAATCAGGAAAAAATATCCTAATTTCATTAGAATAACTGTTGAAGATGTGTTTTTCTTATCGGCAATGTATACGGACTTTTGTATGGAGTGGAAAATAAGTTATTCTTTTTACAATTTTGAAAAATTTATATTTGAAAAATTACCATACCAATACGTTAAAGAAAATACGGAAGAATATGATAACATTTCTGATGATTTGTTTAAATATATAAATAATGAGACGAATGATGTGAGACAGATGATGGTAGCATAATACTTTTTACCTTATGAAGAAGGATTTGTAAATAAAATTGAATCAAAAATATCAATCAAAAAATATTAATTAACAGTCTTCAATAAAAGGGCTTAAAGGAAATATATATATAAATAATTAATACTATCATTATCATTTATCTTAAAAAATGTCAAACACTCGTGAATTCCGTAAAAACCCGACCCAAGGTCTTAAAATGTATAGTCAATTCTTTCTTCCGATGAAACACTTCTTGGAGGGTCAAATTGCCAAACTTAAACTAGATGTTGATATTGACCAATTATATCCGATTAATGATGCGTGGGCGTATTTTTGTTCCGAACCAATTGCTAATATTAATCGTCGTAAAATTCGTATGAAGCGTAAGGCAGCACCGGATGGTCATCTTAAGCGTCCTATGTCGGCATTTATGTGGTTCATTTCAGATAGTCGCGTTGAATTTATTAAGAAAAACCCGAATGCTAAATTAACGGAAATTACCAAGGAACTTTCTAAGAAATGGAACACCTTGTCCGATAAAGACAAGGAAGTCTATGTTGCTAAATTTAACGCTGATAAAGAGCGTTTTGCTAAGGAACGCAAGGAAATCCTTGATAAGGTTAGTGAAGAAGACCGTGATTTCAAGGATTCTAAACCTAAAAAACCGCTTAATCCGTATATGTTCTTTATGAAAGACGAAAGCATTCGCGATAAACTCAAGGCTGAACAACAAAAACTAATTGCTGAAGGGAATGTAATGCCGTGGATGAAATTTCTCCCAACTGTATGGGAAAAAATGACACCAAAAGAAAAAGAAAAATACGAGAAACTCTCGGAAGAAGACCATAAACGTTTCCAAAAGGAAACAGAAGCGTATAACGAAAAGTTCAAGGATCATCAAAACCCCCTTTAAAAGGGCGTAAGCCCCAAACCCTTTATTTTTTTTTTTGATTTTTTTTGATAAAACTTTTAATCAATGATTTAATCAATGATTTAATCAATGATTTAAAAAGTTAAGTTTTTTTGGGGCTTACGCCCTTTTTTTACAAAAAAAGGGTGCAAAAAAAGGGGCTTTTAGAGCCATCCGTGTGATTTCAACATCCGTTGATACGCCTCTACTGCTTCTTTTATATCGTACGAGGATTTATAATTAGCGGGATCAATTTGACCCTCACCTTCCATAATTGCTGATTTAATATAGGTGATAACTGTTGAAACACTCGTTGTCATATCCCATCCTTGATTAGTCAGTAATTCCATACAAATACTCCCACCTATTGTAATGTGACCTGTACGATAGATAAATCGCGGAGATACAATTCTAACGAAAGGTGGTTGAACCGGATAATTTTCATTAAAGATGAATTCTAGTTCAACGTGTTCTATGTTATATTTTTTCATATCAGATTGAATTCGTGGATTACCTTCAAATCCATCTGCTTTAATGTAAATCATCCAAACATCTAGATTATCTTCCTTTTTAAGTTTGATTTTAAATCCAAGTTCATCTTCTGATTTTTGAATTAATGTTTTATATTCCTTCATCAAGCGTTTAACGTGAAGAGATGATACCTGGGATTGCTTTTGGGTTTGTTCCGATTTAATAGAATGCTGGAATTTAGTATTCAGGATTTTCATTAAATTATGCGATAATAAATCATTGTGCTTATTATTATTTTTATTTGGAAAAACAATTAAATATTTGAGCAGAACATTTTTCTCATCTGGAACTACATAAATATTATTAGTTTTTTTCCATTGTTCCCGAGAACCAATAACATTACATACACCAATTACGATATTATCGCTGTTTGAGTATGTTAACGAAAAATTAATTTCATCAGACAAATAAATTCCATTACCGTGAACTGCTCCATTAACTAATAATTTATTAGTGGAACCAACTTTTAATCCATTCCGCATAATTGAATACCAGTTTTCTTGTCTGCTACCGTGATAAAGATAACACGTTTCCTTTGCTTTTTTGAATACGTTTTCTATTTGTTGTTGATGTTGAACATTAAATTGTGTTAAATTAACAGCTTTATCCGCAATGGAATCAATTTCCTCTTCGCTAGCATTTAAAGTGTTTAATTCATTATAAATATCTGTTGAACTAATCATATTATCACTGAAAATCATAGTATTATTGGATTTAAGGGTCATTTTAACAAATGCGTATCCAATTTCACCGATACTATTAAATAATTCACCGTCATTTTCGCTTTTTTTGATTATCTTTAATAATTTCTCTAATGGAAAATATTTAATAAAGCTATCTAGTAAATCCCAAATTGTTGATGTGGATGACATTTTGGTTGCTAGGTTTTCTAGGTATAATGGTTTCGGATCATAAATAATTTCTCTTCTAGGAGATGAAATAGCCCAATAGGCGGTTTTAATAATAAATTCTAGGACTGTTATATTCGGTGTGTCTTTATATTTCTGGAATTCATTTGTTATTGTGTTATCATTTTCAAAATAATATGAATTACAAATGTTAATACAATCCGATTTATCACAAGCCATAAATTTATTGTTTGATAATTCTAAAACGGAACCACAATTAAAACAATAATTATAAATCTTGACGATTTCCAAAAAATCAATCAAATTATTAATATGTTTAGTTAAAGAGGCTGAAGAAATATGAATCAGATTCTTTTTCTTACTTTTTGTTTTTGTTTGAGAATCAGATTGAGGAATCTCGGTAATATTGAAAGATGGAAGAATTTTAGATAAACTTAATTGATGAGTTTCTAAACCAATAACAGGAACTTCCCAAGAGGTTAAATCATTGTTAGTTTCTAGTTTAAAACTTATTTCGTCATCAACAGACGAAGGAATAATAATTTGGATTTTATTACCAAGGTCAAAACATTTTAATAGTTCAACTTTATTTTCGGTATTATTATCTACATTTTTACAGTTTTCACGATTTTTAGCTTCAATACATTTATTTGTGATAAATAATAAATCTGTATAATCAACTTTAGGTGTTGAGGTTAGATTTGACATTTTCCTTTTGAATAAATACATTCTACTTTACTTATTCAATTTTATTACTTTTTTACTTTTTTTTAAAAAAAAATAAAAAAAGATGTTTTTTTTGATATTACTTTTTTTTCAGAAAAAAAAGTAAAAATAATATAGATAATAAATATAAGATATAAAATATAAGATATAAAATATTAAATGAATAACGGTGTTAGATATTGTCCTCCTGAATATAAAAAACATTCATTAAATGTTGGTGATTATCCGGTTGATGTTGAATCAAGTGTTCCTCCACTTTTGAGAGGTAATAATCCCAATGAATATTTACCCAAACCACCACCAAACGGTGGATTATTCGCTGGTCCCGAACCAGTTCCTGGAAGTGGTTATGAAGCTATTTATGTCCCGGCTAATTCAGCGTATTATATTAATCAAAACCTACGATCGGTTGATAACCCTGTCCCTGGTTCAAACACTCAATATATTTCCATCAGTAGAAGTTCTAATAATATGGCTGTAATGCCTGGTGTTTATTGGTTAAATGACAATGGTTCTCAAGGTTCTAAATATCCCGCTGATAGCAGATATATGATAAGATTTGTTAAAAATACACCTGAATGTAATGGTGGTAGATAAATTAATGTCATTCAATGTCATTTATTATAGCATCATATTTATTTCTGATAAATTATGATTAAATGAAAAGATATATTTATCTAGGATTTTAATTAATTGTGATTTTTTGATTGGTTTTAATAAAAGGTCGTTAAATAAATTCTCAGGAATCATATTAACGGAATCATCCACGGATGACATCGCAATAATCGGTGGAATAACTGATAATTTCTTTTTCAATTCATAACAGGTTTTAACTCCGTCAATCTTCGGCATACAAATATCTAGAAATATAATATCAAACTTGTATGAATTAATTACTAGAAATGCTTCATCCGCGGAAGAAACAATGATGATTGATTTAATACCTAGACTGGATAAAAGTTGATATAACATAATTCTATTATTAGAATTATCATCTATAACTAGACACCCCACATCTTTGTATTTTGGATGTATATCTGAAGTTATGATTGGACTGATTGGTGGTGTAGCTGTCGTTGGTGTTAATTTATGTTTAGGTATTTCTATTTGGTTGTTTTCTTCGGCTTCTATTTCTCTATATTTAAAAAAGCAGCCATCACTACTATTACTATTAATTATTTTTACTTCTTGACATTGGTTATAAGGTGTTGGATCCACTGCTTCAATTATTAAAGTGAATTCTGAACCTTGTCCTACTTTTGATTTTACATTGATATCACCACCGAGTAATTGCGCTAATTGTCGCGAGATTGTTAAACCAAGACCGGTGCCTTCGTATTTGCGGCTAATTCTGTTATTAACTTGGATATATGGTTGGAATATTTTTTCTAGATAGCCCTGCGGTATTCCTATACCTGTGTCTTCAACAATGAAAGCGATATAAATCTTGACACCAATTCTTTTTATCAATTTAACAGTTGTTTTTACGTGTCCGGATTCGGTGAATTTAACCCCATTGGAAATTAAATTGAGGAGTATTTGTTTTAATCGTTTGAGATCACAAAAAATATTATCTGGAATATCATCATCAATGGAATAGGTTATATCAATGCTAGATTTAGATTTTTTGGCGATGATTATGTCGTGAATTTCCTCAATGACTTTGGTTAAATTAAAATTAAGTGGAACTAATGAGATATTTCCTGATGTTATTTTAGCATAATCTAGGATATCATTTAAAATATCCATAAGTTGATTACCGCAACTAGAAATAATGTTGATATAATCAGCAAGATTACCATCAACTTTGTCTTTTAATATTTGGGTCATTCCGATTATACCATTAAGAGGTGTTCTGATTTCGTGACTAACATTAAACAAGAAACATTCTTTTTCAATCATATTAGTATGACAAGATTCTTCAATCCTAGATGCTTCTTCTTCGTTAAATGGTTTGATAATGTATGTTTTGGTTTTAGACAATTTGTCTTCAACAATTTTATATTTATGTTTGTTATCATCTAATTTTAAATTTAAATAATCAAACAAAGAGTCGCCTATACAAACCAATGGACGTTCGGAGGTTTGTTTTTTCTTGATTTCTAGTAACATCTTTTCGGCTGATTTATTTATTTTGATAATTTTATCATCTTCGTTGAGTGTAATTATTAAATCATCAATATTATCTAAAATATTCTGATAGAATGATGTTGTATTTTCTTCAGACATTCAAGAACACCAACTTTGTTCTTTTTTTACTACTTTATTAGAAAATACTTTTTACTTTTTATAAAAAAGTAATATCAAAAAAAATACTTTTTTACTTTTTATAAAAAAGTAATATCAAAAAAAATGGTTTTTAAAAAAGGGGTTAAAAAATTGATTTCAATATAAGGATATCTTTGTTTATATAAATTGTAGCTGTACTACTATATAACATATTATAATGAACTTTTTAACTGAAATTTCCAATAAAGGCTTTACCATTCGTTGCTATTATGAAAAAAATAATAACCGACTGGGTGACCTTCATTTAGATACGATTTATAATCAGAATTTATTTCCTGATAATCAAAACTTAAACCAACCAGATATAATTGATCCAATCTTTTCATTACTCTTAAGTGTTATTATTGCTAATTTGGAAGATGATGTTTCCGATCCATTTGATTATAATATTGACGAAGATTATGGATATATTACAATCAATAATATTGACCAAGTTAAAATACGATTACCACCGAATATTCGCGATATGTTTATGAATAATATCAATAATAATTACTCATATAATGATATTATTAATTCTATTTTAGAAAAATTAAAAGAATACAATGATGAATATTATATTGAATTATTATATAAATTTAAAAATATGAAAGTTCAAACACATCATCTCAATGTAATTCGCGCGAATCAATATATTAATATTGGTATTGGCAAAATCTTTGGATATAATAATAATAATAACAATAATTTTGATATGAATGATATGATTAATCAATTACAAGAATATCACAATCACAATCACAATCTTAATCTTAATCTTAATCTTTAATAAATAAATTTCAATTATTCTTTTTCTATTTTTTCTCTTGATTGATTATTTTTCTTTTCCATTAGTATAATAAAATAGTTTTTAGACAAATGAAAAACTTTGAAGTAGTATTAATTATTTTTATAATTGTAATTGTTTGTTATGTTTATATGTATTATAAAAACGAACAGTTTATTAATTTTGGTCCATTTAACTCAACTCAAGAACAAGGTGATTTAATAGACCCATTAGTTTGCTATCCTGGAACTTATTGGCGTAATAAATCATACCAAGATATTTGTCGTCCTATGACACTCAAGAGACCAATGCGAATGGATGTTGAAGGTAAACCATTCAGATTACCTGAACCTAGATATGAAATGGTTTGTAATCCAGATGAAAGAGGTAATCGTAATTGCCAAATGGTTAAAGTATATAAACATTATGCTTAATGTTTAATCTTTGCGTTTTTATATTTTGTTTTTTTTTGATGTAATATTATAAATTATGTCAAGTGCTGATAAAATCGCCAAGAATATATTTACCAAAGAAGTTAAACCACCTGGATCGGTTGCTTTAACTTTGGAGGAGGATATGGATTTAAAAGAGATATTTGAAATGTTATTGATGATATTCACCGAAGGAATGAAAATATTATATGGAGAATCAGATGGCACCGTTAATCTTAATGCTAGAACAGAGAAAGATTTTCTTAAGGTCCAAGAGTATTTCAAAAGTTTAGGGTTCATTTGCAATTATACAGTTTATTTACCAAGCCAAGCGGCTGTTATGGATTTTGAAACTCGTAAATACAATAAAATACACATTAACGAAAAAACAAAATTAAAAGACCTCAAATTACCACTCAAATGCGGTCCGAGAATATTTGAAATTAGTTTTGACTTCTTTATGCCACAAACTAAATAGGTTTAAAAAGGGTTTTTAGACATTTTAGATTTTTTTTTTTTATAAAATTGATTTTTTTAATATTATTAAAAGCATATCAATTCACCGTTAGCAATGAGTGACAAAGCAACTACGCCTTTACCCGGAAATTTATCCGATTTTGTAGGCATTGATATCTCTGGAATGGCTCAATACCTTTTCGGAGGTGTTGTTCCGTCTGGATTTGAAGTTCTCGCGGCCGCTCCCGTTGCGGCTCCGGCTCCCGTTGCGGCTCCGGCTCCCGTTGCGGCTGCGCCCCCCGTTGCGGCTGCGGCCCCCGTTGCGGCTGCGCCCCCCGTTGCGGCTGCGGCCCCCGTTGCGGCTGCGGCTCCCGTTGTGGCTGCGGCTGCGGCGTCCCCTGGTCTGGATCCGGCGTCGGTTATCGCCGAGGTTTACAAGCGCTTGGCAACGCCGGTGTCGGTTGGACGTGGCTGCCGCAACGCTGCGCGCACCTCGCCCTACGAACGCCCCACCCGGGAGCCTGTTTCGTTCGCCGCGAACCAGTTCTTCAAGGCCATTTGGGCTCAGATGCACCCGCTCACGGAGTTTGTTGCGTCTATCCCGCTTCACAGCCGCACCAAGGAAATCATTCTACAGATTTACAAGGAGCGATCCTAAGTAAAAATGCCCCTTGATTGTTTTCAATATTTTTTTTCATTTTTTATTTTTCATTTTTTTCATTTTTTTTACTTTTAATGTTTCTATATAATATTTTTTTATATAGTTATAAGATAATAGATAATATAATATAAATATGATTTATTGGATATTTGATATGGATGAAACACTATATAATTCAAATGGTAGATTTTCATATGATAAATTACAACCTGATATAGAATTAATAAATTTAATAAATCGCCTAAATGGTCGTAAAATATTATTCACAAATGCTGCGCATCAACACACTAATATTGTTTTAGGTAAAATGGGTTTAGTTTCTAGTTTTGATTTAATATTGGATAGAAATATTCTAGGTATTTTAAAACCACATCCATTGGCTTATCTCAAATTAATTAAATGGTGTTCAATTAATAAAAATGATACTTGTTATTTTTTTGAAGACACAATTAATAATTTGATTGTTGGTAATTCTATTGGATGGCAAAGTATTTTAATTAATCCAACCATCCCAAATTCACAAAATAAACTAGTAGAATTCATAATGATAGATAAAAGTAATAATAATCGCGTAAAAAAACAAACCACTATCAATTATACTTTTAATAATATTAAAAATGCCCTCAAACACTTTCATACTAGATTAGGATAATTTATCAATAACACCAAATTATAAATAAAATTGAATATCTAATATAAAATAATTTAGATATCATAATATAATATCATCGGACAAATGTTTCGTCATCCTGATACTGGACAATGCCTCCCGGCTCCCTCGCAACAAATTACATTTACAACCAATCCACTCCCTAATCAATTAGTATTAAATAATACAATGGAAAATACTAACAAACCAAGCGTAACACCGTTTGTGTTTCGTGAAGGTCCTACTAATCCAAATCCACCATCTTTTATTTGTCAAAGACCAATGAATTCGGATTTTAATAGTTCAATGAATAACCTTTCTATTAAACGTGAAGATGAAAAGAAAGGAAAAGAAAAAGAAAAAGAAAAGGATGCCATAATTGAAAATCTGTTCGCTGAATTAACTCAAATGCGAACTCAGATACAAACTTTATCATCCGCGGTTGATAAAATGTTTACAATTGTAAGCAAAATAACACACCCTTTTTAACAAAAAGGGCGTAAGCCCCAAAAACTTAATTTTGATTTTTTGATTTTTTATTTTTTTTCAACTATAACCGACTAAAAATAGGTTTGGTTTAACACGAAATCGCAAAATTTGTGTAATAATTCCCTAAAATGATTGACGTGGAATTATTACACCAAAGTTGCGATTAGTTGTTAGATTTCCTAATATTATTTATATTCTAGCCTCATAACTAATATTAACAACTAATCCAAAGGATAATTTGTTCGTATTAGTTGTGTATCTAGAAAAGTAAATAAAAAGTATTTTTTTGGGGCTGGCGCCCTTTTTTTAAAAAAAAGGGGCTATTTAATAAATGCGTCAAAGCATTTTTGCATATATCCTTTGCGGATTTCACGGAGTTCTTGCGCTGTTATGGCTGGTTGTTTAGGGTCAGTATGATTCTTAAGATACTTTTGTTCAATTACTCTGATTTTTTGTGGCAAATCAATTAATTCGGAATATTTGTGTTCTTTATCAAGTGTAATGGCTTCTTCGGCTAACCCCTCAATTGTTAGGAAGTGTTTGATGATACAATCGTGACAACGTTTTTCTTTTTGGAAAAGATGATCTTCCAACAAGACACTTTGTTTACAGATTTCTCTCATATTAAATCTGGGATCTAAAACAGGTAAAAGACTATCACAGGATTTACATCCTTCTCCTCCAGCACCACATTTTCCATTGCTATTTTCATTTTTAATACATTTATTATCATTACATTGAGATGTTGATGATATTGTTGTGTTTGTGGTCGTAATTTGTACAGAAGATGGTTTATTATATAAACGAATGATTTGAATTATTATGACGAAAAAAATAATTATCAGTAATAATTTGAGCCATTTTTCAAGAGACATCATTTTACTATATAAATCATAAAAAAATAATCGTAATAAAATAAAAAACATAAACCAATATTATGATATAATTAAACAAAAAATAAAAAAATGAGTGTCAATTGGAAATACATCGCAAATACGATTACAGGAAAAACTAAAAATATCATTAAATCAATTGAAATGACAGATAGAATGGCTTGCCATCCACCTATTTATAAATGGACGGTTAGATTTAATAACGGTCATATTATTGATTTACATAACAAAGATATCAAAAATATAAATGAATTAACTAAAGAAGATGAAAAAGCATTATATGAAGCCTGGAAAAATGACGAAGAACTTAAAAAGAAAGGATACGAAGAAATTAAAACAAAATTATTTTAATTTTAACTTTAACTAAAATATGATAAGTAAATATTATAATAAAAATAATAAAAATATAAAATAAAGATAAAATAAAATAAATACAAAATATAACACCATAATAATATGACTGAACGATATTATAATTTAGGTGATCTTCTAAGAAACTTTAATATTAATTTATCTGGTATCAATGTTAATATAAATTTAGATGGTTTGTCTGGTTTATCAGGTTTAGCTACAGAAAAGACAGCAAATAATTCATATCAAACTCTACAAATAATTAATTCAGGTATCACCAATATTGAATCTGAATTAGCCACAACTAATACTGAATTACTGACTATTTATTCTGGAATAACGGCTACAAACCAGCGTATTGATACAACTAATTCCGAATTACTTACAATTTATTCCGGAATAACTGAAATAAATCAACAAATTAATACAACAAACAGTAATTTAGTAACTATTTATTCTGGTATTACATCTACTAATCAACATATTGATGAGACAAATAGTAACCTGGTAATTATTAATTCCGGAATCACCGCAACAAATCAAAAGATTGATACAACAAATACTAATTTAGTAATAATTAATTCTAGCATCACAGCAATAAATCAAAATATTAACACAACAAATGCCGAGCTTTTGGCAATCAATTCTAGTATTACAGGCACAAATCAATTGATCAATACATCAAACACTAATTTAGAAACGATTTATTCTGGTATAACTGAGACAAATCAAAGAATTGATACAACTAATTCGGCTTTAACATCAGTTAATACTAATTTAACTACTATTTACTCTGGTATAACGGGAACCAACCAACGGATAGACACGGTCAATACTAATCTAACAACTATTAATTCTGGTATTACAGGGACCAACCAACGGATAGACACTGTAAATACTAATTTAACATCAATCCAGTCTGGTATAACAACTACAAATAGTAAAATAGATGAAACAAATAGCAGATTGACCAATATAAATTTCAGTGTATCTGGAACAAATCAAAGATTAGATACAGTAAATAGCAACCTTGTTACAATTAATTCAGGTGTAACCACTATTAATAGTAATTTAGATATAATTACAACAATTCTAAATAATATAGAAGCTTCAATTACATCAACATCATCGTCATCAGGAACGGCATCAATTACTGGACCTCTTAGCATTACAGGTTCGGTTGTATCACATATGTATGGAGCTGTCGGTGGTGGGTCTACTTTTTTACCTGTTGTTATTGATTCATCTGGATACATTATTACACAATCTCTTATTAAAGACGCGAGTGGTAATAATATTACATCAACGGTTAATGGTGGGTCAAGAGGATTGGATGTTAATATGATTACGCCGATCAGTTTAAGCGCAACAGGATTAGCAACAGAAACAACAGCTAATAATTCATACCTTACTCTTCAAACTATTAATAGTAGTATCACAGGAACTAACCTCCGATTAGATACAACGAATACTCGTCTGACAACTATCAATGCTAGTATCACTGGAACAAACTTAAAATTAGACACTACTAACACTAACCTTACCACTATTAATAGTAGTATAACAGGAACTAATCTTCGTTTAGACACTACTAACAATAACCTTACCACAATCAATAGTAGTATTACTGGAACCAATCTAAAGTTGGATACTACAAATAATAATCTTACTACGATTAATAGTAGTATTACCGGAACTAATCTAAAATTGGATACTGTTAATAGTAATTTAACAACAATCAATAGTAGTATCACAGGAACTAACCTTCGTTTAGACACATCAAACAATAACCTTACCACAATTAATAGTAGTATTACCGGAACTAACCTCCTATTAGACACCACAAACACTAATCTGACTATGATTAATTCTAGTATCACTGGTACCAACCTCCGTTTAGACACCTCAAATAATAATCTTACTACGATTAATGCTAGTATAACAGGAACTAACCTTCGTTTGGATACTGCTAACACTAATCTGACTACGATTAATTCTAGTATCACAGGAACTAACCTTCGTTTAGATACTACAAACAATAATCTTACTACGATTAATGCTAGTATTACTGGAACTAACCTTCGTTTAGATACTACAAACAATAATCTTACTACGATTAATGATAGTATTACTGGAACTAACCTTCGTTTAGATACTACTAATACTAACTTAACTTTAATTAATGCTGGTATAACCGGAACTAACCAGAGAATTGATACATCTAATACTAACCTAACTTTAATTAATGCTAGTATTACTGGAACAAATAATAAGTTGGATATAATCACAACAATTCTTAATAGTATTGAAGCTTCAATTACAGCAAGCTCTTCTGGATCAGCATCAATTACTGGGCCTCTTAGTATTACTGGTTTTGTTAATACAAATATTTATGGGGCTGTCAGTGGTGGTTCTACATTTTTACCGGTTGTTGTTGATTCGTCAGGATACATTATTACACAATCTCTTGTTAAAGACGCTAGTGGTAATAATATAACATCAACGGTAAATGGTGGTTCAAGAGGGTTAGATGTTAATATGATTACACCTTTGAACTTCAGCACAACAGGCTTGGCAACAGAAACAACAGCTAATAATTCATATCTCACTCTTCAAACTATTAATAGTAGTATCACAGGAACCAATCTTCTTTTAGACACATCTAATACTAATCTAACTTTAATCAATTCTAGTATTACTGGAACTAACCTTCTTTTAGACACCACAAACAATAACCTTACCACAATTAATAGTAGTATCACTGGAACTAATTTTCGTTTAGACACATCTAATACTAATCTTACTACGATTAATAGTAGTATTACTGGAACTAATTTAAGATTAGACACATCTAATACTAACCTAACTACTATCAATAGTAGTATTACCGGAACTAATCTAAAATTGGATACTGTTAATAGTAATTTAACAACAATCAATAGTAGTATCACAGGAACTAACCTTCGTTTAGACACATCAAATAATAACCTAACTTTAATTAATGCTAGTATTACTGGAACTAATTTAAGATTAGACACATCTAATACTAACCTAACTACTATCAATGCTAGTATCACTGGAACTAACCTTCGTTTAGATACTGCTAACACTAACCTAACTACTATAAATAGTAGTATCACAGGAACTAATTTACGATTAGATACTACTAACACTAATCTAACTACAATTAATAGTAGTATTACTGGAACTAATTTACGTTTAGACACTACTAACACTAATCTGACTACAATTAATAGTAGTATTACTGGAACTAATTTACGATTAGATACCACTAATAACAATCTGACTACGATTAATAGTAGTATCACATCAACTAATTTTAAATTGGATACAGCTAATAACAACCTAACTACTATCAATGCTAGTATTACTGGAACTAATTTACGATTAGATACTACAAATAACAACCTAACTACAATTAATAGTAGTATCACAGGAACTAACCTCCGATTAGATAATGCTAACACTAATCTGACTACGATTAATAGTAGTATCACAGGAACTAACCTTCTTTTAGACACATCTAATACTAACCTTACTTTAATTAATGCTAGTATCACAGGAACTAATTTAAGATTAGACACAACAAACAATAACTTAACAACTATCAATAGTAGTATTACTGGAACTAATTTACGATTAGATACTACAAATAACAACCTAACTACTATCAATGCTAGTATCACATCAACTAATTTTAAATTGGACACTGCTAACACTAATCTGACTACGATTAATAGTAGTATCACTGGCACAAATCAGAGAATTGATACATCAAATAGTAACCTAACTTTAATTAATGCTAGTATCACAGGAACTAATCTGATATTAGACACCACTAATAACAACCTAACTTTAATTAATGCTAGTATCACAGGAACTAATCTCAGATTAGACACCACTAATAACAATCTTACTACAATTAATAGTAGTATCACTGGAACTAATCTAAAATTGGATACTGCTAATAACAACCTTACGACTATTAATTCTAGTATTACGGGTACTAACATAAGATTAGATACAGCTAATAACAACCTAACTTTAATCAATGCTAGTATTACTGGAACAAATGATAAGTTGGATATAATTACTACAATTCTTAATAGTATTGAAGCTTCTATTACATCTACATCATCTGGATCAGCATCAATTACGGGACCTCTTAGCATTACAGGTTCTGTTGTATCACATATATATGGTGCTGAAAACGGTGGTTCTACTTTTTTGCCTGTTGTTGTTGATTCATCTGGATATATTATTGTTCAATCTCTTGTTAAAGATGCTAGTGGTAATAATATTACATCAACAGTAAATGGTGGAGCAAGAGGATTGGATGTCAATATGATAACACCAATTAGTTTGAGTTTAACAGGTCTATCAGTTGCGGTAGATTTAACAGGTCTAGCAACTGAAACAACGGCAACTAATTCATATAATACACTTTTATTGATAAATTCAAGTATAACAGGAACTAACCTTCTTTTAGACACTGCTAATACTAACCTGACAACTATCAATTCTAGTATCACAGGAACTAACCTTCTTTTAGACACTGTTAATACTAACCTGACAACTATCAATTCTAGTATAACCGGTACAAATCTTCGTTTAGACACATCAAACAATAATCTAACGACAATTAATGCTAGTATAACAGGAACTAATCAGAGAATTGACACTTCTAATAATAATCTTGTGTCTATCAATTCTAGTATAACAGGAACTAACCTTCTTTTAGACACTGTTAATACTAACCTGACAACTATCAATTCTAGTATCACAGGAACAAATCAAAAGATTGATACAGTAAATACTAACCTTACAACAATTAATGCCAGTATAACTGGAACAAATCAAAAGATTGATACAGTAAATACTAATCTAACGACAATTAATGCCAGTATCACTGGAACAAATCAAAAGATTGACACAGTAAATACTAATCTAACGACAATTAATGCCAGTATCACTGGAACAAATAATACTTTAACAAACATTCAAACTTCGTTGACAACTACAACTTTTACATCATCTATTACTGGTTCAGTAAAATCAAATATCTATGGTTCAGTTAACGGTGGTTCTACTTTTTTACCAGTTATTGTTGATACATCTGGTTATGTAGTCACACAATCCCTTACTAAAGATGCAAGTGGTAATAATATAACATCAACTGTTAATGGTGCTTCAAGAGGACTTGATGTTAATATTAGTAATGGTTCAACTACAAATAATTTATCAAATATAGGTTTAAATACTTATCAAATATATCCTAAAGTTAAAACATATCTGTTAAGTGGTATGAGTGCTGCAGGTGCGACTTATACATTATTATCAAATTCTGGAACAAACGTTACTTTTTCAGCAGTTTCTTGGGGTAAACAAGCACTAAAAACATTTTATGCATCACTTACTGCTGGAGGTAGTACTAAATATATATATTTTGAATATGTGGATAGTAATGGAGATTTACAAACAACACCAGTAAGAACAGTTTCTACTACTTCAGGTTCTACAGCAATTACACCAGCCTGTATAGGTATTAATAGATATTATTTTGCAAATTCAGCACAAGGTGGTGCTAACAATCAAAGTTTTACATCTGCTGACAGTATGTATGTTTCAACTACATCAGGTTCAACAACACCCTCTTATTATGGTGGATTTTATACCGGTAATTGGAATTGCACATATACCTGTCCTAATAATAAAGTTGCTATTTTAAACACTTTTTCTTTTTATGCTAGTTCTGGTTGTGATTTATATGGATTTATTTGTGATGCTGACGGGGGGCGAAGATTGGTTTTACAAGTTATGAATGGTAGTAATTTTATATATCAAGTAGTCAATCTACAATTAACTGCGGGTGAAACATTATTTTTTGGAACTGGTAATAATGCAACACCAACAAGTAAACAAATTGTATGTCAAATATTTCAATATGATGTATAAATTTTAATATCTAATATAATTATATAATTATATAAATGAGTTCTAAACAAGAAATTAAAGATTTATTTATTGCCGAGTTAAAAAATACACCAGAATATCAAATGATCTTAAATATCAAACAATATATAATAAATGAAATTAATAGACCTAATATTCAAGATACCATAATTTATAATTTTGAAACTCCATTAACAAAAGAACAACAAAATAATTTATCACTTTGTGGAATTATTGAATTTGGTTTTAAATTAGATAATATGAATGAATTTTGTTTAGGTATTGATATGAAAAAATTTATTGAATAATAATAATACTTTCTAAGCCAATATAATATAATTTTTATTTGATTTTATAAAATTATTATAATCACAATGCCCTGCGGTCTTCCATCGGTATAAATTCCATCCCCAATATCTTAAAAATATCTTCCTCGCTTTCCACCTTAATTGATTTTCCATTTTTATCTATTAAATCAAATTCACTCAATTTATATCCCTTATCTTTAGCGATATTACGTATCATTTGATTGAATTTACCACCGCTTGTATAAAAGAAATAAGCAAATACCCTGCTCTCCGTCGGAATTAATCTGATATCCAAATGTTTCGCATAATCCGAACTTTTAGTTCCTGGAACGACCCCCAAAAACTTACTCGGACCCAAACTCAAAGTTTCCAATATCAGCTTTTTCTTTTCCAGAAAATTACACAAATCAATCAAAAGTGTAGATCTCATTAATTGTTCCCGGGTTTTAATCTTAGGGTCAAATATCAAAATATCAATGTCCTTTGACGCCACTTTTCCAGATGGATATGAACCCGCGTGAATTATTTCCAAATCCTTCCATTCATCCACATCTTCTTTCGTTCTGATAGCTTTCTCAATATTTAAAACAATCCTGTGAGCCACATCTCTAGGTATATCTTTATTGAGGTCATCATAATATTTCAAACCAACAATCTGTTGATGGTTCAAAACAATCGTTCCATCAGAGACCTTCTTCTTTAAATCAGTAATCGATGTCACCCCTTGTTTAATCAACTTTTCAGATTCCGATGGACCTATACCTAGAATACTTTCCAATTCATCTTTCAGTTTAATTCTAGGATTAACTTTAACCACTTCCGCTTTCATATCTTCATATTCTTTAATCGTTCCTGTTTTAATGATTTCATCAACTTTCTCACGAATACCAGCACCAATTCTAGGTATTCCCTTTAACTGTTCACCACTTTCTATTTTTTGATTGTATTCACGCAAAATAATAGAACCAGTTTGTAATGAACGACCACGAAAGATATCTTTACGTTTCTTCAGTAAATCACCGAAATCCATCATAACCTTGATGATTGTCCGATTAGGTTCAACATCCGCGAATTTAGACTTACCACCAGATTGTTTCTTGTGGGTCTTCTTACTTAAAAATCGTTTGGAGTATTTGCTGGCTATGTTGATACTAGGTTTGGGTAATTTTTTATATTCGGCGACCAATTTCTTAATCATTTCAATCTGATATTGATACGAACCAGCTTCAGGGTCTTTAGCCGACCCGTCTCCGGGTGTTTCCAATAAAGCTGGAATATTATATTTTGTTAAGAAAACCAAAATATTCTGTAATGCCTTAATGCTACCTTTCTTTTCAGGGTCAAAAATGTATCCTTGTTCTAGGTTCTCGTGTCTATCAACTCTGGCATTCAATTCAGCTTTGGAATCATTCAAATGAACTAAATAAAGATGTTCTAATCCTATTAATTTGTCAAACTCCATAAAGTATTTCTTAACTTCTTCGGGATGATTAATTGGTATTCCAGCACTAAAGATATGAGCAGTATCAACACAAACACCTAATCGTTTGTGGTATGATTTAGGAAACATATTCCATAAATAGGCGAAATCGTTGAGTCCTACACCGATTTGTGTTCCGGCACCAGCGGATGTTTCTAGGAGGATTCTACCACGTCCTTTGCTTGTGTCAATCACACGCATAACACACCCACACATATTACGGTATGCTTCTTCTTTGTCTAGTTTTAATTGGTTTCCTAGATGAATAACTAACCCAGATGAACCTATTTCATCACCTAATTCCAGGTCATATCTTAAACTATCTAATTGATATCCTATGGCCGCGCTGGTTGGTGGCTTACTAGCTAGGTTTAAAACATAAGCAGCGTGGACGAATAATAAATGATTATTGTCCCGCAAATATTTTCGGATGTTTTTTTTTTGTTCCAGGGTAAGTTTGGTTTTGTATTTAAGTTGGGATGATAAACGGTTTCCTAGGAAGATTTGACTGACGTTGCCTCCAATTTCGGAGATGTATTTTAAACCATTGATGACACCATCGGCAATACTTGTATGTGCCCCAAAATATATTGTTCTTGTCATTCTTTATTTAAATTCTAGATAAAAATCATTATTCAAATACGTCATTTTCTTCACCATCATATATTTCATCATATTCTGGAACATACTCAACATAACTTTCATTATCATCAACATCTTTTTCATTTTCATAACTATTGTCTTCTGAGTCTGCGTCATACATTTCTTGGTCCATATTAAAATGAGCGAATGCGGTATAATATCCTAATTTAGGTGTTGTAAGGTTGAAGAATTCATTATATTCTTTGGATTTGATAAAAGCGTTGTCGACCATTTTAATTTGGTTATATGATAACATATTTTCTGGATCACATTTGATACCATAAACGGCACAATCGTATGTTTTGAACCTTCTGATTCCGTGGTCAAATAACCAATCGAAATCAATAAGAAACTTAGTGTTGGATTCTTTCCAACCATAAACAAGAAAATTCATAATAAGCTAATTAAATTAATTTATAATACTTTTTAGAAAAAAGTAAAAAAGTAGAAAAAAGTAAAAAATTGTTTTAGAAAGTATTTTTGAATAATTTATAACCTTCTGAGTTGGTGATATCTGTATCTTTTAATTGTTTGGATACTTCCATAAAATAGATTGAATGATATTCGGCTAATATTTCGTTGGGGTGGTAATGATTGACGTGTATCTGGAAATAATCCATAAATTCTTCATCATCGCTTAGGTAAGTGTATTTTTTGGGATTATTCCAATCAACTGATATGATCATTGTATCACTAATTGATGTAATGTCGGTGGATGAATAAATTGCGAGTGGGATACTTTTATTTCGCCAAACCCAAAAACGATAATCGGGTAGCTCATCCGGATTAATCCGAATTCTAGCAACAATGTTATTGGGTAGTTTTTGGTTTAGATATTGCGGACTGATTGAGTTGAAACCCCATTTATTATAAAGTGTGTCATATACACCAGGGTTTTCGCGTTGTTTGATGTGATTGATTTCGTGGATGAGTGTTTTGGCTAGTGACATAAGTTTTTTGTTGTTTTCTAGTGATTGATAGTTCGCCAGATCGTTTTCAAAAACGGATTTGGGGAAAAAGATGATATTACTGTGGGTGTGTGGATAATCGTTTTCGATCCCAGAAAATTTGGCGATTTTGATGTGTGGTAGTAAAATATGATGGCGTTTTTTGAGTGGTATCATATTAACGACGTCGTCATAAAAACGACTAAATGAGTCTTTTTCTTTTTGGTCGATCTCTATGATGCTAGAATTGTATTTTTCCTGGAAGTCTTTAAATGAAAGTTTAATATTTCTAGCTTGTGCATCTAGTAATTTAAAAAAACTGAAATAACTATTTTTGTTAACGGTTAGTTTATTTTTAATTTCTTCGGTGTTTGGATATGAAACAGAATATTCAATTCCGAATTTTTCAATATTGGGGTCAGTCGTTAAATAGATAACTATAACAATAAAAAATCCAAGTAAAACAAACAAAAAATAAGTATTCATATCTTAATTTTATTCTTACTTTCAAATTAAGACATTTTTTACGATAAAAAATAAATCAAAGAAATTAAAAATCATAATTATAACTGCTTTAGTTATTTTCGTTGTAAATAATCATTCCGCCTAACATAATACTAAATAAGAAGAGAAATAATATTATTAAATAATGGTAACTAGATATCATTTTTAAGTTTATTATTTGTAAAGAAATTTTTTCAAATTATGGTTGGTAAAAATAAAAAAAATTATATATAAAATATAAATAATAGATATGAGTGCTTTGGATAAATTACCAGTCCGGATATTTAATATAGAAAATAAACAAGCTGAAAATGACAGTATTGCTGATTTATTTGAACAATATACAAAAATAACTGAGGGGAATAATTATAAAACTTTCCAAGAAAATATTGATAAAATAAATTTTAATGATTTTGTTTTTCAACTAGGAGAACATCAATTTTTAGGTCCATATTTTGCTAGATTTATTAAGAGTTTTTTTTATTTGTCTGCTTGCAAGAAAATAACACAACATTTACATTCAAATATAGCAAATATAAATACAAAATGTAATGCTTATAAAACCAAATTTAGAGAAATAACGTGTAATATAAATCATACTAAAACTAAAATACAAAATAATTTACAACAATTAAATATCACAATTGATATTATTCAGAAGTTTAATAAAGACAAAGTCAAAGAATTATTTATAACAAATCATACAATAAATGAAGGATTATATACAAATCTAAAAAAATATATGGATTTAATGACTGCAGATATACCAGATATAAATGTATGGAATAATTTATTTGAGACAAAATCGGCATCGGCATCAGTTTGTACCGATAATTTTATTGAACCTTTCATTCAAAAAATAAATGAAATTAATAAAACCCCTATTATATCAAAAAGTATTGTACAATCTATTTTAGATAGTAAATATCAAGGACCATACACAATAAAATCAAAGATAGATAGTGCGAGACCTGTAAATAAAGGTATTAAATCAGAAACAAATATGTGTTATTTTAATTCATCTATCCAAATGTTAAATGACATAGATGAGTTTAGAAAATATATATTATCATATGCTGGCGAAGATGAAAAGATAAAGATATTAAAAATATTATTTGATAAATTAAATGACACTACTGTTGGACCCGTTCAAATAAACGATATAACTAAAAAATTAGGCGGGGATGCTTCTTCATTTGTTGGACAAATAGCTAATTTTGTTGGACATAAACAGGAAGATGCTGATGAATTAATCGGTTATATATTTGAATATTTAACTAAAACAGATAATAATAATTATAATACATTTGTTCGTAATATTAATTTTAAGGAAGAAAAATTTCAAAAATGTGATAGAGAGATGGTTTATCGTAGTATTGATATTATTCCAAACCAAATTTGGAAAATGCCTTTACCGGCAACAAACTCTGGTAAATCTGGTATAAGTGAATTAAAGACAATACAAAAATTAATAACTGACTATCAAAAAGAAGAAGTTCTAATGAATGAAGATGTAAAAAAAGGAAAAATAACACAACAACTAATTACGAGTTGTGTGGAAAGGGGACTTGGTACATCTGTTAAAAATAGACTTGAAATAAAAGTTAATCAAGAAAATAAATGGTTAATAATAGCATTAAAGAGATTTCATCGTGAACCAACACATACGCGTAAAATTAATACACCTGTTAATATAGAATATGAAATAGAAATTAAAAAAGAAGATGGTGGGGTGGTGAAGTATAATCCTGTTGGAGTCATATTACACGACGGAAGTTTTGAGCGTGGTCATTATAGATATGCCACATTAAAAAAAAATGGCCCAAATGGTGTTGAAACTGATTTTATTTATAATGATAGTACTGCAGATAGAAATAAAGTATCACAAGTTGATTTAAAAAAATTATGTTATATTATTTTATATAAAAGAAAGGAATCTAATCCTAAACCAGAACCCAAATCAAGAACAGAAGGTGGACCGAAATCAATAACAGACGGTGAACCCAAATCAATAACAGACGGTGAACCCAAATCAAGAACAGAAGGTGGACCAAAATCAATAACAGAAGGTAAAATTCAAGTTTCATATAGACCATATAAAAATGGTATAATCAATGTGGGTAATAATTGTTATTTTAATTCATCAATCCAAATATTAAATGATATGTATGATTTTAGAAGTTTTATATTATCATATGAAGGTGAGAATCAAATTATAAAAAATTTAAGGCAATTAATTGAGCTGTTAAATAACAAACCACCAATGGCAATAGGAAGTGTAATTAAGGAGGAGGACCTTGGATTTAATATTATTGGAGATGAAAAATCGTTAATTGGTGGATTAATGGGAAAAGAATTTTATGGAAAAAATCAACACGATCCAGAAGAATTTATTAGTATTTTTTTTGATAAGTTAGCTTTATTGATAGGGACTGAAAACAATACAAAATATAATCATTTTAAAGAAACATTTCAAATTAAATTGGAAGAATCGTCAAGGTGTTTACTTGATACTGGGAAATATACAATACCAGTCTTGAAAGATGAGACTGTGTCAATAATAAAATTAGTTCCAAGTAATGGTAAAACTAATATAAAAAAATTAATTACAGATTATCAAAAAGAAAAAGATATAGACCTAAAAAATTGTTCAATTCACAGAAATAAAAATCAAGGTAAACAACAACATAAAATAATAGTTAATAGAAATAATAAATGGGTTTTAATTAAGATTGCAAGAAATCTTGGAAATAATTTTACAACAAACCCTGTTAATATAAATTATGTTTTAGAATTAACAGATGATACAGGAAAAAAAATAAAATATAATCCAATTGGAGTTGTGTTGTATGTTATTAGATCTGAACATTATAAATATGCTACATTAACAAAAACAAAAGATTCCGATTTTTCTGAAATTTATGAAATATATAATGATAATGAGTATTCCTCCAATGTAGAAATTATTAATGACCGCGCTCAAAATTATAAAGAACTACTAGAAAAGTCTTATATCATTCTATATAAGAGAGAGGATGTTCAACCTGAACCATCATTAATACAAACAAACCCAAACCCACCAGTTTCTGCGTCTTCTGATGCAGATGCAGAAGTTCCTATATATAAAGTATGGTTTGATAGTTCAGACATAATAGATTTAATTGAGCATACAACCCCAACCAATATTGTTATAACTTTTAGAAGAAAAACCTGTATACGCAGTAGAAATAACCCATCTATGATTTACGAAATTCAAGATTTAGTGTATGATGCGGCTGAGGATAATCCATATGTTGTTGCACGACCAACTGACAAAACAGGTAATGATGATAATATATATTTGTATCTCACTAAAAGCGATTCAGAAGATTCATTAAGTGTATATGAGATAATAGACTGTCCAAAATCAAAATCATCACAATCATCATCCGAATCAGAAGGAGCCAACCCAGCAGCAGCACAAAATCAAACAGAAGACGCAGCATCACAAGGTCAACCATCAGCACAAGGTCAACCAGCAGCACAAGGTCAACCAGCAGCACAAGGTCAACCAGCAGCACAAGGTCAACCAGCAGCAAAAGGTCAAGCAGAAGAAGCAGCATCACAAGGTCAACCAGCAGCACAAGGGCAAGAAACAAATACAACAAAGTATGTGGAGATTAATAAATTATTATCAGCTGGTAATATTAATGTTACATATCCACAAGGTTTTACACAAAATTTAACTTTACAAGAAAAAATAAATGAATTAATAAGACAAGCAAAAATAGCGTTATCACAAATAGAAAAAGACTATACAATAATTGAATCACAAAAAGGGATGTTTAATAAAATTAAAACCCGATTTGATAATGGGGATTTTAATAAAGATGATAGCCGCTCAGAATATAAAACAATTGATGCTTTTTTAGATAGAATTAATAAATTCATTCCAATAATATTTAAATGTTTAGGACCAAAAAAAAGTGAAAACAATGTTCCTAAATTAAATAATCCATTAAATTATCAATTGATTGGTGTTGTTTATAACAATAACGAAACTGGTATTAAATATACAGATACTGCAAATGATACATCTATTTATTTAAAACGGGATGATACATTAATTATATATAATGAAAATTTTAGACAATATCTTACCAAATCAGACTGTACTTCAGGGGCAGGTAATGGTAATTTAAGACAATATCGTTCTGACAGCGATAGTTGTAACCAAAATAGAAACCAAAAAGGGGTGAAAGCATTTGTATATGGAATACCAACCGGAACTTTTTCTAATGGGATATTCAATGAGACTGATAAATATACAAATGGACAGACATATAAATCAATAATTGATGATTCAATACAAGCAATCGTAGACTGTTTAAATAATAATCCTTATCCTAAAATTAAATATGTTTTATGGAGTGTTGAAAAAACACAACCTGAAAAAATAGACACAGATATTAATACAGACATAGGCTATATGACCCTTGGTTTGGCAACTTTTAGAGATAATCCAGGAGTTCCTCAAGCGGTTGAATATATAACAAAACAATTATTTAATATATTTACAAACCGTAAATATTATTTTAGTGGAACGGGTTCGGATAAACATATAACATATGGAACACGATTTAACAATAAGTTTTGGGTTAATATGAGAACATTGTTTGGACAAGCATAAAAAAATAAAGAACAGGGATTATAATTCAATACTGAGGTTATCTAGTTCTTGTATATTTTTTTGTAAAATGCTGGAATAGCTACATTTATATTTTTGTTGATAATACCATAAATTAGCCATTTGGCTGGCCTTCTCAAATTCTTTTGGATTTCTAGGTTGTTGTTTAGCGATGAGCCAAGAAATATTATAAAAGTCTTCGGGTGTATCTTCGTGATTATAGTTAAATGTATAAGTGTTCCCCATATAATTAATTTCAAATGTGTTAATTGTTGTCATTTCAGTTGTTTTTATTTTAGTTAGTATTATGTATATTAGTGTTTCAATTTTTTAAGTTTTTTTTCTTAATCTTTTGTAAAGAAAGATAATGGATCCTTTAATTTTTCATACTAAGGCGATTGTAAATACGTTTGTGAGATTATTACCGATTGGTTTTTATTTTGGAACTATAATAATGGGTATATTATTTACTGATATCCGTGCGTTTATTCTATTGGTTGGTTTTGTGGCGAATGATTTGGTTAGTTTTGGTTTCCGACAATTATTTCAGACGGTTGATATACCAACGTGTGCGATTGTTGAATCTAATAAGAACTTTTTTACGATGCCTTCATCTCATACTCAAACTGTTTCGTTTTTGATGTCATTTTTTCTGACTGAGATGTATTACAAGAATATTTTTAATCCGGTTAATTTTGTATTACTTGGTTTTCTAGTATTAATAACAGCGTGGTCTAGAATAAATGTTGGTTGTGAAAGTATTGTTGATGTAATATTTGCTATAATGATTGGTTTATTAATTGGTGCTACATTTTATAAAATAACTGAGGATTATGTTGTTTCACCAGATACAAAAAGTAGTAAATCGTCTAAAAATCTGGTTGAAATCGCTCCTCAGGTTGAAATATATCAGCGCACTTAACAAACCCTTTTTGTTAAAAAGGGTTTAAATCCCAAAAACTTTATTTTTAATTTTTTTGATATTACTTTTTAAAACCTTTGGTTCAAAAAAGTATTTTTATTTAGATTTCTAGATACATAACTAAACGGAACAATATTTCCGAAGGATAATTTGTTTATATTATTTTTTTGATATTACTTTTTTTTTAAAAAAGTAAGTTAGACTTCTAGGGATTAAATTATATTAAATTATATTATTTATCTAACATCTTATCGTGATATCTATGTAAAACTCGTTATTAAGAGCTAACGCACGATAATTACATAATCTCACGATGTATTGTTTAACTCCCTCCCCGAGAGGGTGGTAAGGGTGGCAAAGGGAAACCGAAAAAATATACAGAAAATATCATTTAAATCGTTAGAGAAAAATAAAAAGTAATCAAAAAGAGATAAAATA
>JACCDX011215482.1_pt1 | contig 33781 bp, 31 predicted proteins | sample 7449681 | NCBI WGS metagenome assembly JACCDX01 (sample SAMN15323450, study PRJNA562643) | freshwater metagenome | isolation source: river surface water | place: USA:Blue River Watershed | collected 2017-08-18
GCCATGCCGTTCTAAAAGACTCAACCCTTTGCTCAGAAAAACTTCGTCCCCGATCCCCTGCTCCGCCACCACCAACACACGCCCTTCAGGCCTCCCGCCTTCCCATCGGCGCACCCCAACGTGCCAGCCAACCGGCGTGGGGTCTGTCAAGGTCTTTCTGTGATGAAAATCAGCCCACCCCAACTCGAAGTGCTTGCGTTCGAGGCGGGTCAACGCACGATTCCATCCAGCCTCGCTGTGCGATGGGTCTAACTCGATGGTTTTTGTGTATTCATCGATGGCCTCGTGCCAGCGTTGGGCTGCCTTCAAGGCATGCGCTCGGTTGAAATGAGCAACAGCACTTGCGGGATGAATCGACAGCGCCCGATCAAAGCAACTCAAAGCCTCTGCTGGCGCATGAAGGTCTAATTGGGTGATGCCCATATTGATCCAGACCTGGGGGGCCAAAGGATTCAAAAGGGTGGCCCGTTCATGGCTGGACATCGCCTCTGCATATCGTTGCAGATCACTCAGAATGACCGCGCGATGTGAGTGATGCTCGGCCACATCCTGTTGAAGCCTGATCGCCTCATCCAGACAAGCCAAGGCTTCCAGCCAATGACCCCGCTGTTTGTGAATCAAGCCTAGATTGGCATGCGACTCGGCATGTTCCGGCGCACATTGGATGGCGCATTCAAAACTGTGTTGGGCTTGCGTCCAGTTTCCCAACTCGCGCAAGGCATTGCCACGGTGAAAGTGCGCCATGGCGTGATCCGGATGACGCGCCAAGATGCTTTCAAATTCGGCCAACGCCTCTTTAAAGCGATTCAGGCCCAGGAAAGCCAGGCCCAGGTTATAGCGAGCCTCTATCGCACCAGGATCCCATTGAAGCGCTGACTGGCAAGCCTCCATCGCCTGCTGCCAATGTTGCAACTGAGTCCAGAGATTGCCCAAATTGGACCAGGCCTGTGCGTAATTCGGCCGTAAAACAAGCGCCCGTTGATATGAAGCAATCGCCGAATCAAATTGGCCCAACTGTTGCTGTGCCACGGCCAGATTGGCATGGGCTTCAACATGCGCAGGCAATATCGTCACCACTTGCCTGAACCGCTTTGCCGCCTCAGCGGTGCGCTGCGTTTGTGCCGCAATCAAAGCGGAAAGAAACAAGGCATCGGTTTGTTTGGGCTGCTTGGCCAAGACCTGCTCGTACAACAAAAAAGCCTCAGGCCAACGGCCCTGTTGATGAAGTGCAAGAGCTTGCTCCAACAAACCCGGTGAAACATTCAATCTCACGCCACCCCCTAAAGGCACCCCCAAGCGGTGGGAATGATCTTGACGTTTCTTGGACATGAACAAATTTTAAATTATTGCGATACGTGATACGCCGTTGCTGAAGAGTTTGAGACACAAAAAAGCCCTGCCGCGATTAAACAGCAGGGCTTTGATTTTCCAAAATCAACTGGCTGTCGCCAGCACGAGATCAGAAGGACTTGCGCAGACCCACAGAAGTGATGGTACGGGTACCGGTCAAGTTGAGGGTAGAGCCTGCGTTGGAATATGCAGCGCCAGAGTCATACTTCTCGTAACCCAGGTAAGCAGCAGCGGTCTTGCTGAAGTTGTAGTCCACGCGGAAACCAGTGACGGTGCGCTTGGTTTCAGCAGTGGTGTCTTTCTGAGTGGTGCTCATAGCGGCCAGATCAACGGCGCCAACGGTGTGCTTGATACCATAGCGGGTCGATTTGGTGGGGGTGGCAGTGGTACCCGTGATGGCAAACTGATCGCCATCAGCTGTACCGGCGTACAGGGTGGTCGCGCCGATTTTGTAGCTGGCGTTGACCATGTTGTACGAGGTCTTGGCACCAGCAACGTTGGTACCTGCGACATAGTAACCGCCTGCGTTGGTCTGGGCCTTGGTCGAGATGTTCACGGCTGCAACGCTCAAGGGGCCATTGTCGTAGCGCAGACCCACCTCAGTGAATTGACGCGAGTTAGGAATCAGCAAGGCCTGGGGAACAGCTTGAGTTGCAGAGTCGGCAGGTGTCGTGGTCAACTGCGCCTGATCGTTGCCAGGGGCATACAACACAGAAGCGGCAAAGCCATTGATGGTGGGGGAATCAAAACGGATCGAACGGTTGTGACGCACAGCCACAGATGCGGCGGTCATCGTGCCAGCTGTGCTGCCAGCAGAGAAACCCGAACCGATGCCGGTGCCCAAGGGGGAACCCACCACGAATGCGTTCAGACCGATCGAGTTGGGCGAACCCAGACGGAGGTTACCAAAACCGCCGCTGATGCCAACAAACATCTCATCACGGGCCAGGCCGGTGATGGTGTTGGCTTGAGCTGTGGTGGCTCCGATGGTGGTAGAGGTACTTCCAACAGCACCACCGGTGCCTTTGTTGTTCGTGACGCTGAAAGAGTCATTGGCCAGCGTGCGCGGATCCAAATTGTACTGAGCGAAGACTTTCATGCCGCCACCGATGTCTTCGGAAGCGCCAATTCGGATCACACTGGTAGCAGACGTACCAACGGTGGTGCTGATGGTGCTGCCTTTGGCGTGCAACTGGGTGCCGCCCACGTTGGCGTTAGCAAAATCAACCAAACCGCTGATGGTGACTTGGGCCATGGCGCCAGTGGCGGCCAATGTAGCCAGTGCAACTAGGGATTTTTTCATGTGAAGTTTCTCCAAGGTTAAACAAAGGGCTCCGGTTCGTGAGGATTTGCACCCTTCCGGGTCCCCGGGCCAACCTCCTTTGATGGAAGTTATCGGTATTGCACCAGAAGCCGGACCCGCCCGCCAGTTTTATCCCCAAAAAAACCATGGTTCGTTGCTGGGGCGCAACAAGTTGTGGCGCAAAGGCATCATTTCAGCCAGTCTAGGGGATCCCAGAATGAAGCCCGGCCGAATCTACCCCCCCTATTTACAATCCAGTCATGAAATCCAGTCCTTCGTCTCCTGCCTGGTCCAACCCGGTCGACCAGATGCTCGTGCTGGCGGATTCGGCCCTGCGCACGGTGTTTGCCCCGCACCGGGCCAGTCGGTCGTATCCGGGTGCCGGGTTGGGTGCCCCCGAGTTGTCGCCCGGCGAGCGGCGCGAATCGGCCGCTTTGATGCGGGTGAACCATGTGGGGGAGGTGTGTGCCCAAGCCTTGTACAGCGCGCAAGCCATGGCCACTTCTTCCAGCGCACTGCGCCAACACTTTCTGCACGCCAGCGCCGACGAAACCGATCATTTGGCCTGGACCGAACAGCGCCTGAAGGAGTTGGGCGGACGCCCCAGCCTGCTCAATCCGGTGTGGTACGCCGGCGCTTTTGCCATCGGGTGGCTGGCGGGCAAGGCGGGCGGGGATCGCGTCAGTTTGGGGTTTGTGGTCGAGACCGAGCGTCAGGTGGAAGCCCATTTGCAAGGACATTTGCAGCAATTGCCCGCCAATGACCAAGTCTCTAGAGCCATCGTGGCCCAGATGCAAAGCGATGAGGCTCGGCATGCCCTGGACGCCGAAAAAGCCGGGGCAAGTCCGTTGCCATCTCCGGTTCAGGGTCTGATGCGAGCAGCGGCGCGGGTCATGACCACGGTGGCGCACCGGGTTTGATGGGTCGGCCCGCCGTGCCGATCAGGCTTCGACCACTTCAAAACTGGTGGTGATGTCGGCAGTTTTACCGAGCATGATGCTGGCCGAACAGTATTTGTCGTGACTCAGGGCGATGGCGCGCTCAACCACTTGGGGGTTGAGCCCGGTGCCCGACACCACAAAATGCATGTGGATGCGGGTGAACACTTTGGGGTCGGTGCCGGCGCGTTCGCTGGATAGCTTCACGCTGCAACCCTTGACTTGCTGGCGCCCCCGCTTGAGGATCAGAACCACGTCATAAGCGGTGCATCCCCCGGTACCGGCCAAGACCGTTTCCATCGGGCGCGGGGCCAAGTTTTGCCCCCCATTTTCGGGGCGTTCGGTGTCGGGGGCGCCGTCCATCATCAGGACGTGGCCGCTGCCGGTCTCGGCGACAAAACCCATGCCCGAACGAGCCCCTGTGGCCCCGGTCCAGCTGACAGTACATTCCATGGCTCAGATTCCTTGAAAGACAAGGGGGAATTATGCGCCAGCCTTGGCGAAGGTGGCGTGATTGCCTACAATGATGATCAGTTGCTCAACAACGAGCAGATCAGTTGTCTCCTCCACCCTCTATTCAGGTGGATTCAACCCCGGGCCTGTCCCGGGGTTTTTTTTGCCCCGCGACGGCTTTGCAACATGCCGATGTTCATTTCGCCGGTCAAGGTCGATGCATAAAACTTTTCAATCATGTCCACCGAGGTCCGGGCGTTTCTGGCCAGGGTCAGCATGTCGATGCCTTCACCATGGAGCAACCTGAAGGTGATGGCGGTGTGGCGCAAACAGTAAAGGGTGCGGGCTTGTCCGTTGGGATCGTGCAGGGCAATGCCCGCTTCACGCAAGACCCATTTGAACCAAAAATTGAACAAACCCAAGGCATGTTCCCGGTCTTTTTCTTGCGGCAAAAACACATGATCGGTGGGCTCGGCCATGCCTTGGGCGGCCCAGCGCAGGCGCAAGGCCTCGTAGACCCGCACCGCCGGCTGCAGACTGACCATGGGTTTGTCGTGCCGTTTGGATTCGGGCAAGTTCATGCGCAGATAAGCATGCGCGCCCCGCACCACCTCAATGTGTTGGTGTTGCAAGTGTTTGATGTCGCTGGGCCGCACAAAGCCATTGACCATGAAGATGATCAGGGCGTACATGTCCCAAGGCAAGGTGCGGTAACGGGTGGTGATCCAGAAACGGCTGCGCTGTCCGGTGCCGGTTTTGAGGGTCGGCGCCACGGCTTGCTGGCGATGCAGTCGTTTGGCGTGCCTGAGCAACAGGGCGTATTGGGTCACGGTCAGCGCGGAGCGGGGCTTGCTGTCGATCCGGATGCTGGGCAGATCCGGGACTTCGGCGATCCATTTTTCCTGGTGGGCCAATTTGAGCATTTTGCGCACAATGACCAGATATTGCGACTGCGTCGTCGGCGAAGCTTGCTCGGCCAGAAGACGCTGCAACAGCAGCCCGATGGTCTTGCGGTCGATGGCCGACATGGGCAAATGACCCAGAGCGGGCAAGATGTGCCGGTCCAGGCGGTTGCGCAAAATGTCCCACGAGCCTTGTGAGAATTGCCCCATGCACACGCGCTGGTGTTCGACCTCCATCAATTGGTCGGCACATTCGGCCAGGGTCGGGCAAGCTGGTGGCGAGCGCTCCTGCGCTGTCAGGGCCGGCGGTGCTGAACCCGGCGTGCTCAAAGCTTGTTCGGCCACCAGAAAGAAACGCTCCCCCCCTGGTCCCTTGACCACCAGGGGTTCGCGCGCAATCAGGCCGACCAAGGTGGGCAACAACTCGGTCAGCCGGCTCCAGGACACTTCGCAGGCCCCTGCCAGGGCGGGCGGCAGTGTCTGCTCGTGATCCTTGGACAGTCTAGAATTTTCTTCCATTGAGGGGTTTTGCAGGATTAACGCCAGACTGGCCGAAATTCAACAATTTCAATTTTTTCGTCATATTGAATTATTTTAATCTTTATAACACTACATATTAATTATTTTTAAAAAATCCTCAAACAGGTTTTCGTAGATGCACTGGCTACACTGGCGGCCACCGGCGCCATGGCCCAAGTCTCGATCACTGGTTTGCTCGATGCCGCTTACATCGACATCGGCGGTAACGTCGCAAACACCGCCAAAGGCTCTTCCATCGTCGCTAACGAAGGTTCGGCCACGTCCAACATCGCCATTTCCGCCACCGAAGATCTGGGCGGCGGCATGAATGCTCGCGTGTTCTACGAAATCGACCCCCGTGGCATGTTCAACAACAATGGCTTGTATGGCACCCAAGCACTGGGCAACAGCGGCCTGCAACGTCACCAGATGTTTGTCGAGTTATCCGGTGCCTTCGGCTCGATCAAGTTGGGCTCGCCCAACAGCGCCTCCTTGAGCGCCTGGAACGCCGGCACCCCGTTTGGCACCGCCACGGGCGGTGGCTATACCCGTGTGGCTGTCAATGCCGCCACAGGCGCCAACCGGATCATCGGCACCCGCTACGACCGCTCCTTCCGCTACGACACCCCCAACATGAATGGCCTGACCGGTTCCTTCTTGTTCGCCCCTGGCAACGATGTCAAACAGACGCAGTCGGGTACGCCCAACACCATCCCCAACAACCGCCAAGTGACCGAATTCGGTGTCAACTACATGAATGGCCCCCTCAACGTGGCCTTCTCCAGTTTGCGTGGTGCTGACCAGGCCAACGCAGGTGTTTCTTTCTTCGGTGTCACGCCGTATGCCGCCGCACCAGTTGCACCCGCTGTTCCCAACGAATGGCAGCAACAAGCCTCCAGCGTGACCGCAGTGGCCTCTTCGACCACCTACAACACCTTGAGCGCCAACTACAAAGCCGGCACGACCACGGTCTACGCTTCGTTGGGCTCTGGCGATCTGTTCACCGATGCCACCACCTCGGCCAAGTCAAACAACTTCGGGATCAAGCACGACAGAGGCACCTATTCGGTGTTGGCGTCCTATCGCTTCCACTCCACCCAGACTGGCGCTGCCGCCAAAGTGGACCAGAAAATCACCGGTCTGCGCCTGGAAAACAACCTGAGCAAGACCACCGCTGTCTACGCCATGTACGAGAGCTGGGACAACGGTGCCGCTTCTGCCAACAAGCAGAGCATCACTGGCATCGGCCTGCGCAAGTCTTTCTGATCCCGGGCTGTCGCAGACAGCCGTGTTCAGAAACCCTTCAACCCCGCCTGCGCAGCAGGCGGGGTTTTTTTCATCTCCGATGGCAGGACTTTTCTCCACCGCTGCCGGGCTGCCCCACCCCCGCAACGCCGCCGACAGACTGCGGTTGAGCTGACCTAAAATGACCTCATGCCCAGACGCCGCACCGCCCCCGACCTGAAACCCGCCGATTACCTCAAACGCATCCTGACCGCCAAGGTCTACGATGTGGCTCAGGAGACCGCCCTGGACCCGGCCAAAAACCTGAGCCGCCGTCTGCACAACAAGGTGCTGCTCAAGCGCGAAGACCAGCAGCCGGTGTTCAGCTTCAAGCTGCGCGGGGCCTATAACAAAATGGCCCACCTCAGCCCGGAGCAACTGCGCCGTGGCGTCATTTGTGCGTCCGCCGGCAACCACGCGCAAGGGGTGGCGCTGGGCGCTGCCAAACTGGGCACGCGTGCGGTGATCGTCATGCCCGTGACCACGCCGGTGGTCAAAATCGAGGCCGTCAAAGCCTTGGGTGGCGAAGTCGTGCTGCACGGCGACAGTTATTCAGACGCCTACCAACATGCGGTGACTCTGGAGCAGCAATCCGGCTTGACCTTTGTTCATCCCTTTGACGACCCCGATGTGATCGCCGGTCAAGGCACCATTGCCATGGAATTGCTGCGCCAGCCCCAGGGCCCGCTCGATGCTGTGTTCGTCGCCATCGGGGGCGGCGGCTTGATCTCTGGGGTAGCCAACTACATCAAAGCCGTGCGCCCCGAGATCAAGGTGATTGGCGTGCAAATGAACGACTCTGACGCCATGATGCAGTCGGTGAGTGCGGGCAAGCGCGTGCAGTTGTCCGACGTCGGCCTGTTCTCAGACGGAACTGCGGTCAAGCTGGTCGGCGAAGAAACCTTCCGGATCGCTCGCGACCTGGTCGATGAATTCATCACGGTCGACACCGACGCCGTCTGCGCCGCCATCAAAGATGTCTTTGTCGACACCCGCAGCATCGTCGAACCGGCGGGTGCGCTGGCGGTGGCCGCCATCAAAACCTATGTGGCCCGGCACAAAACCAAAGGGCAGACCTATGCCGCCATCTTGTGTGGCGCCAACATGAATTTCGACCGCCTGCGCTTTGTCGCCGAACGCGCCGAAGTGGGGGAAGAACGCGAGGCCCTGTTTGCCGTCACCATTCCCGAAGAGCGTGGCAGCTTTCGGCGCTTTTGCGAACTGATCGGCGCATTGCCGGCCTTCGGTGGGCCCAAGACCCCGCGCCAGGTGACCGAGTTCAATTACCGCATGAGCGACGCACAGCAAGCCCATGTGTTTGTCGGCCTGACCACATCGGGGCCCGGCGAAAGCACCAAAATCGCGGCCCACCTCAGCAAGCATGGTTTTGGCGCCCTGGACCTGACCCACGACGAATTGGCCAAGGAACACATCCGCCACATGGTGGGCGGGGCCAGTGAACTGGCGCAAGACGAGCGCCTGATGCGCTTTGTTTTTCCGGAACGCCCGGGTGCCTTGCTGAAGTTTTTATCCACCATGCGCCCCGGCTGGAACATCAGCTTGTTCCATTACCGCAACCAAGGGGCCGATTACGGTCGAATTTTGGTGGGCTTGCAAGTGCCGCCTAAAGACAATGCGGCATTCAAAACATTCCTCAGCGAGTTAGGCTACCCGGGTGTGGAAGAAACCCATAACCCAGTTTATCAATTGTTTCTCAGAAAGTAAGCGTTTACTAATTTTGCGGCAAAGCGGGCGGCAATAACTCCAACGTGTCGGTCACCGGCCCCTGCGGGCTGGTCCCCAGGCGCACCCCCCGGGGTTCGACCGCCATCAGATACACACCGGCTTGAACGGCTTGCCCGGTTTCAAAAGCCTGGGCTTTTTGGCCATCCACCGAAATGAGCGCTGTTCCCTGGCCTTGGCCACGGGCCATCACACCCGCCAACTTCAGGGTTGAACGGACCACGGGCGCAGGGGTCGATGGCAAACTGTCCACTCCCCCCAGGGCGCGCCTCAGGCCGTCGGGATTCCAGCCTTCCGCTGTCGTCGTCACAAAGCGCAAATCGGGCACCGACTGTGGCATCGACCCCAGGCGCAAACTCCAAAACACCAGACTGCCCACGGTCAAGGCCAGCAAGGCCAGGGCCGTGCCGCGCGCAAGCCTTGCGGGAGCAGATGCATGGGGCGTGAAATTTGACATGATCACAGATTATCATGCCAGCATGGAAAATGCCCAAGCACCCCAAGCTCTCTCGCCCTCTGCCCGGTCTTCAGGCCAGCGCGGCTTCACCCTGATCGAACTGATGGTGGTGTTGGCCATCTTAGGGGTTCTGGCCGCCCTGATCGTGCCCAATGTCCTGGGGCGCGCCGACGACGCCCGCGTGACCGCCGCACGCGCCGACATCCACAACCTGGTGCAAGCCTTGAAGTTGTACCGTCTCGACAACCAGGTCTATCCGAGTACCGCCCAGGGCTTGCAAGCCCTGGTGCAAAAACCCGGCACCGATCCGGCACCCATCAACTGGCGCCCCTATTTGGACAAGCTGCCCAATGACCCTTGGGGACGGCCTTACCAATACCTCAACCCTGGCCTGCGGTCCGAAGTCGATGTGATGTCTTTCGGCGCCGATGGTCAAAGCGGAGGCGAAGGTCGCAACGCCGACATCGGCAGTTGGCAATAAACCCGGCGCAGGATCATGCGTGCGCCAGCGTGCCCGGGACCGTTGCGCCATGCGGCTTCGGGTGGGTTCACGCTGATCGAGCTCATGGTGGTGTTGTCTCTGCTCACCCTGCTCACAGGCTTCGTCGCGTTGCGCATCCAACCCGGGGCGCAGGAACAGTTGGCGCAAGAGTCGCAACGCCTGGCCCTTTGGCTCGAGACCGCACGCCATCAAGCCCGGGTCGAACAACGCCCCGTTCAGGCCCGCATCAGCGCCCAAGGTGTCGTCTTGATCGGGCTGGCACGCTCTGACAGCCCCCGGGTGCAGCTGAATTGGCTCTACCCCGCCACCACCCGTCCGCGAACCGAACAAACCATCTGGTTGGGTCCGGAGGCGATTTTGCCGGCTCAGACCCTGGAGTTGATCCACACCGGCCAGCCCCAGGCTCAGGCCAGGGTCTGGACCAGCGGCGTCGGCCCCTGGAGAACCCCTTGAAGCGGCCAGCCCCGAAAGCCTCCAGGGGCCTGAGCCTGATCGAAGTGCTGGTGGCCCTGCTCATCCTGGCGCTGACGCTGGCGATGGCGAGCCAGACCTTATCGGCTTGGTTGCGCAGCAGTCAACGCCAGGGCGCCAGTTTGCGGGCCCAATGGTGCGCCGACAATGCCCTGACCGCTTTGCGACTGGCGCGCCAGATGCCCGGGATCGGTGTCCGCACCCAGGAGTGCACCCAAGCCGGTCAAGTCATGCAAGTGCGGCTCGACGTCACACCGACGCCCAACCCGGTGTTTTTTCGGGTGGATGTGCAGGTGTATTCGGGGCAGCAATCGGTGTTGCGAGCGACATCCATTCTGGGCAGGTACTGACCATGCCGCATCGACGCCCCACAGGCCTGACCCTGATCGAAGTGCTGGTGGCCTTGGCCCTGTGGGGGCTCATGACGGCCCTCATGACGCAGGGCCTCGATGTCATGCTGCGGGGCCAGCAACACCAACTGCAACGCAACGACCACCAAGCCCGCTTGCAGGCCAGCCTGAGCCAGTGGCAGACCGACCTTGACCTCATGGATTCGACCTACACCGGCTTTGTGCCGCTCGATTGGAACGGCAGGGTGTTGCGCTGGGTGCGCCACAGCGCCGCCCCGATGCAGGGGCAACGCCGGGTCGTGGCCTGGGGCTTGCAAGACGGACGATGGGTGCGTTGGCAATCCGAGGCCACGTCGCAGCCCGGCGAGTTGTGGTTGGCCTGGCAAAGCGCGTCCAAAGCCCTGGAGCAAACTTCTGCCGCTTCCGAATGGTTGCCGATCAACGATTGGCAAGTCTTTTATTACCGCAACGATGGCTGGAGCAACCCGTGGTCCAGTGCTGAATCGGCCGGCGCTTTGCCCGACGCCATCCGTTTGCAACTCGACTTGCAGCCCCAAGGCGAATGGCAGGGACGCCTGCAATGGGATTGGCTGCGCCCCACCTGGAGCGTCAACCGGTCATGAAAGCCCAAGCTCCCAGGCAACACGGTGCGGTCTTGCTCTTGACCCTGCTGATGGTGGCGCTGGTCACCAGTCTGGTCGTCACCACCGCCTGGCGGCAATCGGCGCAAATCCAGATCGAGACCGCCCAACGACTGCACCAACAAGGTCAATGGCTCTTGCAAGGCGCCACCGATTGGGCCAGACTGATCCTGCGTGAAGATGCGCGCACCATGCAGTCCGACCATGGCTCCGAGCCCTGGGCCGTTCCCCTCCAAGAAAGTCGTTTGTCGAGCTTTCTGGCCAACCAGCCTGGACTGACGCTCGCAAACCTCGATGCCGCCTGGGCCGACCAGGCTCTGTTGTCAGGCGGCATCGAAGATGCACAAGGCAAGTTCAACCTCAGCAACTTGACGCAGGGCCCGATCCTCGAGCCAGGCGCGACCGCTCAACTGACCCGGTTGTTTGGTCTGCTCGACTTGCCCACCCAACAGGCGCAATCGCTGGCGCAACAATGGCTGCAAACGCGCCAGCCTGGCGCCACCCGGTTTGTGCCCCGTCGAATCGATGACCTGGCGGCCTGGGGCTACGATGCCGCCACGCTGGCGCGCTTGCGACCCCACATCACGGTCTTGCCCGAGCGCACGACGCTCAATGTCAACACCGCCAGTGCCGAAGTCTTGGCCGCCAGCGTCGAAGGGCTGGATTTGGGCCGCGCCCAGCGTTTGGTGCAGGACCGTCTGCGCAGCCCCTGGACCACCGTGGCTGACGCCCGCCAAGCCCTGGGCAACGGGTATCACGAGGGACGCCACAGCATCAGCAGCAGCCACTTCCTGATTCAGGGGGTGTTGCGGCTGGGTGCACTGACCCTGACCCAAACCTCGCTGGTCAAGCGCGAAGGGACCAGCGTGGTTTATCTGTGGGTGACCTCGTCGAGTGTCACCAACGCCCCCTAAAATGGTTGCCTCATGCTCCTGATCGGTCTACCCCACGACCCGCTGAACGTCACCTGTGTCCAGGTCCGCAGCGATGATGGATTGCGGGCCGAGTCCACCCGCACCGCTGCGGTCGGCCAGGCCGAGCCCGGACAGGGTTGGGTCGCGGTGTTGCCGCACACCCGGTTGTCTTGGCATGCCGTGCGCATGCCAGCAGTGGCGCGTGCCCAGCGCATGGCCGCCATCACGGGACTGCTCGAAGACTTGTGGTTGCAGCCTGCGTCTGAACTTCACATCAGTTGGTTTCCGATCGCCGACGCCGAACCCGATGCCCCCAACACATGGGTGTGTGCCTGCGATGCCCTGTGGCTGCGCCAGGCCTTGCGCCCCTGGCTAGAAGCCGGGCGCGCGCCCCAACGGCTGATTCCCGAGTTTGCCCCCACGCCAGCGGGCGATCCTGAAACTTTGCATTGGCTCGGCGGGGGCGACCCGGCGCACACCGTCTGGTGCCGCGCCACGGGGGTTTTGGCGGCTCCGGCGCCACCGCCCTGGCCTCTGGCCTTGTCCACGGCCCTGAGCGCACGCGCTGAACCGGTGGCGCTGGAAAAGGCGCGGGATTTCTGGGGCGATAACGCCATGGTGCAAACACAGACTCTGGCCGAACGTTGGTTGGCCGCGGCTGCCGCACCCTTTGACCTGGCACAAGGCGAATGGTCGCAGACGCCATGGCAACGGCGCAAACGCCGGCTCACCGAAATCGTCCTGAACCTGTGGCACCACCCCGACTGGCGCAGTGCCCGCCGGGCCATGGCGGCCTTGGTGCTGATCCAGGGCTTGGGCTTGATCAGCTGGGCCTGGTGGATGACACAAGAGATCCAGAGTCAGCGCGCCGAATTGCAAGCCATGCTGATGCAGGCCTTTCCGCAAACTCCCTTGGTGGTCGATGCTCCCCTGCAAATGCAGCAAAACCTGCAGCGCCTGCGCCAGAGTTTGGGAGAGCCCCACCCGGCCCAGCCTGAAGTCATGTTGGCGCATCTGGCGACGGGCTTGCAAGCCGCCGGCGCATTGCGCGCCATTCAGTTTGAGGGGCAGACCCTGCAAGTCAAAGGACCCTCCTATTCGCGCTTGCCCGCCCCCGAATTGAGCCGTTTGCGAGAACTGGGTTATGTGCTCCAAGCCACCCCCGAAGGCTGGTCGATGCAATGGGAGGTCAGGCCATGAACCGCTCGAGTGTTTTGCGCTGGGCTCTGGCTCTGCTCGCCGCAGGTTTGTGGTTGGCAGGGGCGATCCCGGCTTGGCGGTTGTGGCAATCGCACGAGGCACAACTTCAATCGCTGGCCCAACAACGTCAAAGCATGCAAACCGCGCGGCAGCAGGTGCTGACCTTGCAAGCCAAGGCTCCAATGGCCGCACTCGAGGCCCAATCGCAGATCGTCGCCTTGGCCCAACAACACCTGAGCACGACACCCAAGTCCAACCCGGACCAGAGCTTGAGCCTGACGCTCCAAAACGTGGCGCCGGCAAAACTGAGCCAACTCTGGACCGACATCCGCCAGCAAACCTCGGCCAGCGTGACCCGGGCCGACCTGACCCTGGGCCCGCAGGGTTGGACAGGCACGCTGGTGCTGCAACTGGCCAAACTGCCATGAGCCGCCGCTGGCCCACCCACACTGCGTCACCCGGCTTTTGGGCCGCCGGGCTGGTCTCCCTGCTGGTGGCTTTGATCGTCAGCTTGCACCAATGGCCGGCGGCTTGGGCCGCTCCCTGGCTCGAGCGGGTCAGCCAAGGTCGGTTGCTGTTGCAAGAAGTCCGGGGCACGCTCTGGAACGGATCGGCCCTGATCGCCTTGGGCTCGGGCAACGCCGGGGCAGCCATCGCCTGGCCACATCGCATCCATTGGCAGTTGCGACCCGTCAGCCTCAACCAACTGGGCCTGCAACTGCGCAAGCATCCGGATCCCGAATCACGCCACTGGGCGGGCGTGTTGCGCTGGCAACCCTCGGGCTGGCGCGTCGAACTCGATGACATCGACTGGCAACTGCCGTCCGATTGGCTGGCCTCTTTGGGCGCACCCTGGAACACGCTTGCCCCCGAAGGGCAACTGCGTTTGCAAAGTCGGCAATGGCGTTGGCAACACGAGCACCAACAATGGGCCATGGGAGGGCAGGTGACCTTGACCTTGCACAATCTGTCAACCCGCTTGTCGTCGTTGCGGCCCTTGGGCGACTACCAAATTCACATCATGGGTGGCACCACACCCAGCGTCGAACTGAGCACCCTGCAAGGGCCTTTACAAATGACGGGCAAAGGCTTGTGGCATCGGGGTCGTCTCGATTTTCAGGGGGAAGCCTGGGCCAACCAGCCCGATGACGAGGTGGTGTTGTCCAATCTATTGGGTGTGCTGGGTCCCCGCCGGGGCCCGCGTGCCATACTGAAAGTGGGATAGGAATCGCATGCAGACCGAACATCATCGATTGAACCAACTGGCCTGCGCACTGGCACTGAGCCTGGCCGCCTTGGCGTTGCCCCTGGGAGCACAAAACCGGCCCAAAGAACCCATCAGCCTGAATTTTGTCAACGCTGAAATCGACACAGTGGCTCGGGCTTTGGCCAACATGACCGGTCGCAACCTGGTGCTGGATCCGCGCGTCAAAGGCACCATGACCCTGAGCACCGAACGGCCGCTGCCGCCCGAACAAGCCTGGTCCCAATTTTTGTCGGCACTGCGTTTGCAGTCATTCGCCGTGGTCGAGGTCAACGGTCTGTTCAAGGTGGTGCCCGAAGCCGAGGCCAAAACCCAAGGCGGCGCAGTGGTGAGCGGCGAACGCAGCAGCCCCAATGGCCAGATCGTGACCCAGATTTTTCAGTTGCAACACGAAAATGCGCATCAGCTGTTACCCGTGTTGCGCCCGCTGATCAGCCCCAACAACACCATCAATGTCACGCCCGGCAGCAATGGGCTGGTGATCACCGACTATGCCGACAACCTGCAACGCCTGGGCCGCATCATTGCCAGTCTGGACATCGCACAGGCCACCGACATCGAGGTAATATCACTGCAACACGCACTGGCCATCGATCTGGCTCCACTGATCCAGCGCCTGCTCGACAGCGCCTCGGGTGCCAACCCCTTGCCCAGCAACCCCAATCCCAATCCCAATCCCAATCCAGCCCCCGGGGGGCCGGGTGCAAGCGATGCCGGACTGCGCACCACAGTGCTGGCCGAGCCCCGCAGCAACAGCCTGATCCTGCGCGCGGCCACCCCGGCGCGGCTGACCCTGGCGCGACAACTGGTCGAAAAACTCGACCGCCCGGGAGGCACCGGAGCCAGCGGCAACATCCGGGTGGTCTATCTGAAAAACGCCGATGCCACCAAACTGGCGGCCACCCTGCGGGCTGCCATGAGCGGCGATGGCCGCAGCCTCAACCCCCTGGGCACCCTCGCCAACTCGGCCGGCAACCCGACCTTGAACCCCACCGCCCAGCAAGCCCCCTCCACCGGAACCTCTGGCCTGAGTGCCAGCGCTGGCGCCACCACCGGCGGGCAGATTCAGGCTGACACAGCAACCAACTCGCTCATCATCAGCGCCCCCGAACCGCTGTACCGTCAATTGCGCGCCGTCATCGACCAGCTCGATGGGCGTCGCGCCCAGGTTCTCGTCGAGAGCATGATCGCCGAAGTCGATGCCCGCAAAGCCTCTCAATTCGGCGTCCAATGGCAAAACGCTTTTGGCAATCGGGCCGGCAGCGTGGGCGTGATTGGCACCAATTTTGGCAACAGCGGCAACATCATCGGCGTCGCCAGCGGCAACCAACTGCCCGGCGCCGGCCTCAACGTAGGCACCGGCCGTCAGATCGATGGCAATACGGTGCTGACCAGCCTGGCCAACTTCTTGCAACAAAATGGCGGCAGCAACATTTTGTCCACACCCAGTTTGCTGACCCTCGACAATGAAGAGGCCAAAATCGTCGTCGGTCAAAACGTGCCCTTCGTCACCGGCCAGTACACCGCCAACAACACCAACGCCGGTGCAGTCAACCCTTTTCAGACGATTGAGCGCAAAGATGTCGGCCTGACGCTGCGGGTCAAGCCGCAAATCAGCGAAACGGGCACCGTCAAACTGACCATTTATCAAGAAGTCTCGAGCGTGGTGGCCAGCTCGGTGGGCAGCTCCACCGGACTGATCACCAACAAGCGCTCGATCGAATCCAATGTGCTGGTCGACGACGGCCAGGTCGTGGTGTTGGGCGGCCTGCTGTCCGACGAGTACAGCGGCAATCAGGATCAGGTGCCCGGTCTGGGCGACATCCCCATTTTGGGCAACTTGTTCCGCAGCGAATCGCGCGAGCGGCGCAAAACCAATCTGATGGTTTTTCTGCGCCCGGTGGTATTGCGCGATGCGCTCAGCAGCGACAACCTCTCGAACAACCGCTACCAAAACATGATTGATCTGCAGCGCCAGACCCATGTCCCGACCAAAGGCCCGATGACGGTTGAAAACAGCATGACCCTGCCGCCGGTGGAGCGCAAGCCTTGAACCAGCGCCATCCCTTGCCCTACGGTTTTGCCCGCAGCCAGCAATTGTTGTTGGCTTGTGACGGCGGCGGGTGCACGCTGCTGTTTGCCGGACAACCCGATCCCGGGGCCTGGAGTGAAGTCATGCGTTGGGCCCATGGCCAGGGTCTGAACCCGATGGCACGACAGATCGATGCCGCGCAGTTGGCACAACAAATCAGCCAAGCCTATGCCCACAGCGACACCACGGCGGCACGGGTGGCCAGCGAAGTTGAAAACGACGCCGACTTGAGCCGTTTGCTGCAAGAGTTACCAGCGGTCGAAGACCTGCTGGAGGCGACTGACGACGCCCCCATCATCCGCTTGCTCAATGCCTTGCTCAGCCAAGCCGCGCGTGAAGGTGCCAGTGACATCCACATTGAGGCCTACGAACGCCACTCTTGTGTGCGCTTTCGGGTCGACGGGGATCTGCGGGAAGTGGCCCAGCCGCACCGCGCCCTGCATGCCGCCCTGATCTCGCGCCTGAAAATCATGGCCGAGCTCGACATTGCAGAAAAGCGCCTGCCCCAAGACGGCCGCATCTCGTTGCGCCTGGGTCAGCGCGCCATCGACATCCGGGTCTCCACGCTACCGGGGGCACATGGCGAGCGGGCCGTCTTGCGCATGCTCGATAAATCATCCACTCGACTGAGTCTGAGCGATCTGGGCATGACCGGTGTCACCCTGGATCGCTGGTTGGCGCAACTGCGCCAGCCGCATGGCTTGTTGCTGGTCACCGGCCCCACCGGCTCGGGCAAGACCACCACCTTGTATGCCGCCTTGCAGGCCCTGAACGCCGCCGAAGTCAACATCCTGACGGTCGAAGACCCGATCGAATACGAATTGCCCGGCGTCGGCCAAACACAAGTCAATCCACGCATTGAGCTCGATTTTGCCCGCGCACTGCGCGCCATCTTGCGCCAAGACCCCGATGTGATCATGATCGGCGAAATTCGCGATCACGAGACTGCGCAAATTGCCATTCAGGCCTCTCTGACGGGACACCTGGTGTTGGCAACCTTGCACACCAACGATGCGCCCAGTGCGGTCACCCGCTTGATCGACATGGGGGTTGAGCCGTTTTTGCTCAGCTCTTCGCTGCTTGGGGTATTGGCTCAGCGCTTGGTGCGCAAATGGTGTCCAGCCTGTCAAGGTGCGGGTTGTGCGGCATGCCACCAAAGCGGCCATCAGGGTCGCATGGGGGTGTTCGAACTGATGCTCACCGATGTCGCCTTGCGTGAGTTGATCCACCGAAACGCACCCGAGTCCGAATTGCGCACGGCCGCCCAGGCCGCTGGCATGGTGTCCATGCGCGACGATGGCCAACGGCTGGTGGCACTGGGCCTGATCAGCGAAGCCGAACTGATTCGCGCCACCCGCGACTGACGCCATGCCCGCTTTTCAATATCAAGCCCTCGATGCCAAAGGCCAAACCACCCGGGGTCTGATCGAATCCGACAGCGAGCGGCAAGTGCGTCAAATCCTGCGCCAGCAAGGCTTGATCCCCATGTCGGTCGGGGCGGTGGGTGTCGTCAACACATTGCCCTGGTGGCGACGACCCATCCATTTGCGCAGCGCCTTGCATGGCGAAGCCCTCGTCACCTTCACCCGCCAGCTTGCTGGTCTGATCCAGGCTGGCCTGACCCTGGAGCGCGCCTTGGGCGCACTGATGGAAGATGTGCCACCGCGCCAGTCGGCTTTGGTGGCGCAACTCCGAGCCGAAGTCAACGCCGGCCACAGCTTGGCCCAGGCCATGGCGTTGCAAGGTTCAGAGTTTCCGGCGGTTTACCAGGCGGTGATTGCGGCCAGCGAACAAAGCGGTCAATTCGGCCTCATCTTGCAGCAACTGGCGACCGATCTCGAAGCCGATCACCAATTGCGTCACAAGGTGCTGGCTGCCCTGCTCTACCCGGCGATTGTCTCGGGAGTGGCTTTGCTGATCGTGCTTTTTTTATTGGCCACGGTAGTGCCACAAATCGCCCAGGTGCTGGTGCAAAACCAGCAGACCCTGCCGCTGCTCACGCGCGCCATGCTGGGGCTGTCCGAACTGGTTCAAACACTGGGCGTGCCAGCCCTGATCGCCTGCCTGTTGCTGGGTGCGGGGACGCGCCAGGCCTTGAAGCAACCCACCTTGCGTCTGCGCTGGGATCGTTTCTGGCTGAAGACCCCTGCCCTGGGGGGGTGGTTGCGCAATTACCACGCCGCGCGCTTGGCACTGACCTTGTCGACACTCACCGGCGCCGGCGTGCCCATCCTCAAAGCCTTGTCATCCGCGGCCGAGACCGTGCCCAATCATGCCCTGCGGCGGGACTTGCGCCAGGCCGCCGATTTGGTGCGCGAAGGTGCGCCACTGGCAGTGGCTTTGACGCATCAGGGGCAATGGCCGCGGCTGTTGGCCATGTTCATTCGGTTGGGCGAGCAAAGCGGACAATTGCCTCTGATGCTGGCCCAAGTCGGCCAACAACTGCGCGAACAAGTGCAAAGGCGCAGCCTGCAATGGGCCACCCTGCTCGAACCGCTCTTGATCTTGGCCATGGGTGGCATGGTCATGCTGATCGTGCTGTCGGTGATGCTGCCGATTTTGCAACTCAATCAAATGGTGAGGTGACCCATGGGCGTGACGCTGGCTGACAAACTGGTGGTGGCGATTTCTTCGCGTGCCCTGTTCGACTTCGAAGAAGAAAACCAGGTCTTCGAGTGCGCCGACGACCACGCCTACATGCAACTGCAATTACAGCGCCTGGATGTGCCCGCCAAACCCGGGGTGGCGTTTTCGCTGGTCAAAAAATTGTTGGCGTTCAATCAGGCCGGCGCACAACGCATCGAAGTGGTGATTTTGTCGCGCAACGACCCGGTCAGTGGCATGCGGGTGTTTCGATCTGCTGCGCATTACGGCTTGCCGATCGTGCGCGGCAGTTTCACCCGGGGCCGCCCGCCCTGGCAATACCTCAAGCCGCTGCACGCCAACCTGTTTTTATCGGCCCATCTGCCCGATGTGCGAGCCGCCCTCGATGCTGGCGTGCCCGCCGCCCAGGTCTACCCACAAGCCGCGCATGCCTCGGACCAGCACCCGCATGAAGTCCGGATCGCTTTCGACGGCGACGCAGTGCTGTTCTCAGACGAGGCCGAACAAGTGTTTCAGGCCCAGGGACTGAATGCCTTTCAGGAGCACGAACGCACCCATGCCCGCCATCCGCTGTCTGCGGGCCCCTTCAAGCCCTTGCTCGAATCGTTGCACCATTTGCAAAGCGAAGGCACCGATGCCATGCGCATCCGCACCGCTTTGGTGACGGCCCGCAGCGCCCCGGCCCATGAACGCGCCATCCGCACGCTGATGGACTGGAACGTGCAGGTCGACGAAGCGATGTTTTTGGGCGGGCTGGATAAAGGCGAGTTCCTGCGCGAGTTCGAGCCCGACTTCTTCTTTGACGACCAGACCGGCCACATCGAGTCGGCCGCCCGCCACGTGCCGGCGGGCCATGTCGCCAGCGGCGTCACCAATCGCTGATCAGGCGCCTGCTTCCCAGCGTTGCCACCCGGCGGCACGCAACTCGCAGGCCGGACAGGTGCCACACCCGTACCCCCAATCGTGCCGGTGTTCGCGGTCACCGGTGTAGCAAGTATGGCTGTGCTCGACAATCAGTTCGACCAAGGCATCGCCCCCCAGTTGGTGGGCCATGGCCCAGGTCTCGGCTTTGTCGATCCACATCAAGGGGGTCTCGACCAGGATGCGCCGATCCATGCCCAACGAGAGCGCCAACTGCATCGCCTTCATGGTGTCATCGCGACAATCGGGGTAGCCCGAAAAATCAGTTTCACAGACCCCGGTGACCAACACCTGCAAGTCGCGCCGATAGGCCAGCGCCGCTGCCAGCGTCAGAAACAACAGGTTGCGCCCCGGCACAAAGGTGTTGGGCAAGCCCGACTCGCTGACCCTGAAAGCCATGTCGCGCGTCAGCGATGTTTCACTGACCTGGCCCAAGACCGCCAGGTCCAGCACGTGGTCTTGTCCCAGGCGCTGGTGCACCAACGGCATCGCCTCGGTGATGCGTTGCAAAACCTGCAACCGGGACTGCATCTCGACATGATGGCGTTGACCATAATTGAAACCCAGCGTCTCCACCCGGGAGTAGCGCTGCAAGGCGTAGGCCAGGCAAGTGGTCGAGTCTTGTCCACCGGAAAACAACACCAGGGCGCTTTGATGGATGGCGGTCATGTCACTCCTTGAGGGTTCGGGCGCGGCGGCTTTCGCGGCGAGCGATCCACACCGTCGAAGCGGCAATCACGCAAGCACCCAGCACCGTGTAAGCACTGGGCAGGTCGGCAAACACCAGCCATCCCAGCAAAGACGACCAAATCAGGTCGAGAAAACGCAGCGACTGCGTGGCCGAAATGTCGGTGGCCTTGAAGGCCTGCGTCATGCAATAGTGACCCAAAGAGCCAAACACCCCCGCCAAACCAAACCCGGCCCATTGCCACAGCGTGGGCGCCTGCCAAAAGTAAATCGCCAGCGGCAAAGCAAACAGGCTGACGGTCAGAGCCTGCCAGAGCACGATCACGGTCGGCTTCTCGGTGTGGGTCAGCGCTTTGGTGATCAAGAAAGACGCTGCAAACATGGGCGACGAGGCCAGCATGATCAAGGCATACAGGCCATCGCTGCCCCCGAGTTTGGGCGCCACGATGATCAGTACCCCGCCAAAACCCAGCAAAGCCGCCACCCAGCGGTCGGCGCGCATGCGTTCACCCAAAAACCAGGCCGCTCCCAACATGATGAAGATCGGTCCCGTAAAGCCCAACGCCGTCATGTCGGCCAAGCCGATGTGCGGCAAAGCCGTGAACCACAGCATGAGCCCGATGGTGTGTACCCCACCGCGCCAGAACTGACCCCGGACATTGCGCGGCATCAGATCGACCCAGCCGTGGCGCAACAACGGCAACAACACGATCAGGCCGCACAGGTAGCGCAAAAAGAGCGATTGGTAGACATTCAGGTTCAGGGTGATGCTGCGCACCACGGTGTTGAGCAGGCACAACAGCAAGCCCGAAGCCACCGCCCACATCAACCCCTGCACCGCCAGGCTCTGCCCGGCCCACAGGCGATGCCGCCAGTCTCGCCAGCGCTGATCCGCTTCGTTGTGCCCAGAACCCATGGTTGCATTTTAGGCATTCAGCCGACTCATCCCCGGCCTGTTGTCGACAGTGTCCAAGGTTAAGATACAAGCTTTTACAACCTTCTGCGTTTGAAAAGGATCGCCCATGTGCGGGATTGTGGGTGCCGCCTCGCACCAAGACATTGTCGCCTTGCTGGTTCAAGGGTTACAGCGCCTGGAGTACCGGGGCTATGACTCATGTGGCATCGCCGTTCACAACGACAGCTTGGCCGGGCAAGGTCATGGCCTGCGCCGCGCGCGCAGCACCGCACGGGTGGCCGAACTGCTGACTCAAGTCCACACCGATCGCATCGCCAGTGCCACCGGCATTGCCCACACCCGTTGGGCCACCCATGGTGCGCCCGCTGTTCACAATGCCCACCCCCATTTCAGCCCGGGGCCGGGTATCGCCGACGCCGGTACGGCGGGCCGGGTGGCTCTGGTGCACAACGGCATCATTGAAAATCATGATGAACTGCGCGCCGAATTGCAAAAACAAGGCTATGTGTTTCAAAGCCAAACCGACACCGAGGTCATCGCCCACCTGATCGACAGCCTTTATCAGGGCGATTCGCGGCAGGCGGTGCAACAAGCCATTGCTCGCCTGCGGGGCGCCTATGCGATCGCAGTATTGCATCGCGATCAGCCGCATCGCGTCGTGGGCGCACGCGCGGGCTCACCGCTGATTCTGGGCGTAGGCACCGGCCAGCGGTTTTTGGCCAGCGATGCCATGGCACTGGCCGGCGTCACCGACCAGATCATTTACCTCGAAGAAGGCGACCTGGCCGACCTGACGCCCGACCACCATCAAATCTTCGACCGCCAGGGTCACCCTGCCGAGCGCACCGTTCGAACGGTACATGCCCACAGCGGGGCCGCCGATCTGGGCCCTTACCGGCACTACATGCAAAAGGAGATCTTCGAGCAGCCCGGTGCTGTGGCCGACACCCTGAGCGGCATCGAAGCCATCGACCCCGGTCTTTTTGGGCCCGAAGCCGAAACCGTGCTGCGCACCATCGACCGCGTGCTGATCCTGGCTTGCGGCACCAGTTATTACAGTGGCTGTGTGGCGCAATATTGGCTCGAATCGCTGGCCCAGATTCCCTGCCGGGTTGAAGTCGCCAGCGAGTACCGCTACCGGGACTCGGTTCCGCACCCCAACACTCTGGTGGTGACCATCAGCCAATCGGGTGAGACCGCCGACACCCTGGCGGCCCTGCGCCACGCGCAAAGCCTGGGCATGCCGCACAGCCTGACGATCTGCAACGTCAGCACCAGCGCCATGGTGCGCGAGTGTGAAATGGCTTATGTCACCCGCGCCGGGGTGGAAATCGGGGTCGCTTCAACCAAAGCCTTCACAACCCAACTGGCGGGCCTTTTTTTACTGACGCTCACGCTCATGAAGTTGCGTGGACAGCTTTCTAGCGCCCAAGAGGCGCAACACCTGCGTGAGTTGCGCCACCTGCCCGCTGCGATGCAATCGGTGTTGGCGCTCGAACCTCAAGTGATTGCGTGGGCGCAAGAATTCGCCTCTCAAGAAAACGCCCTGTTCCTGGGGCGCGGCACGCATTACCCCATCGCCCTGGAGGGCGCACTCAAACTCAAAGAGATCACCTACATCCACGCAGAGGCCTATGCCGCGGGCGAGCTCAAGCACGGCCCGCTGGCCCTGGTCACCAGCGCCATGCCGGTGGTCACTGTCGCCCCCAACGACACCTTGCTTGAAAAGCTCAAGAGCAACATGCAAGAAGTCCGCGCCCGAGGTGGGGTGTTGTATGTGCTGGCCGATGCCGACAGCCGCATCAGCGCCAGCGAAGGCGTGCAAGTCATCCGCATGCCCGAGCACTATGGCGTGCTCTCGCCCATGCTGCACATCATTCCGCTGCAACTGCTGGCCTATCACACCGCCTGCGCCCGCGGCACCGATGTCGACAAGCCGCGCAACCTGGCCAAGAGCGTGACCGTCGAGTAAGGCAGGAAAAGCTCATGCGCCGGGATGCTCCAGAGATTGCGCCCAGAGCCTGTGCAACCGCTGCGCCTCTTTTGTCTGTAACGATCGTCTGCTGCGTGGCGTCCCCAAAGTCGCAATGACACCGGCGGGCAGGTGGCATTGCGCAGCGAACCTGGCTTGGAAAACGCCATCAGGGAAGCCCGCGTTAAAAACACTTTAATTCGTTATTTGAAATTTTTTGAATGGTTTCTAACTTGACCATATCCTCCGGCATGGCCGCTGGCTGAAGGAATTCAGAGGACCCGTAAATTAATCCATTGCGGAAATCTTTAAAGTCACTCAAAACCCTCATCGGGAAATTTTCCAAATAGCGTTCATCCTTGAGAAAAATTCCTACAAAGTCATTCCAAATATCCCCCTCCTGATTAGAGACATAGGACTCCAAAAGGGCCGCCCTGATGTGATTTCTTCTGGCCCAGGCAACCAATGCTCCACCGCTATCCGGGTAAAACCGCCAACAGTCAACGGGATACCGATGAAATGCCCCATTGGAAGGTGCATTGAGATAAAAAATACCCGAGGGTCTCAAAACCCGCATCACCTCTAGAAATACAAGCCAAAACATTTGAGAGTGCTCAAAACAAGAGCTTGAAATCACAATATCTACAGATTCATCCTCAAACGGCAGCGAATAGGGGTCATCCAACACAACATCCACACCCCTGCCCTTCACAAAGTCAACACCCATGTATTCGAACGCAGGAGGGGCCGTGGATCGCAGACTGCCGTTCACATCCTGAGAACCAATTTCAATGATGCGCACGTTTGGAACACCATCAAAGGCTCTCGCATATTTTTTGAAGAACAACTGACAATTTTTAAATGCGGTGGGGTGCATTTCAAGAATCTCACCAGTCATGAGCCATTGGGGATCAAGGCCATATTGAATTAAAAAGATTCAATAAAAACCATTTGTATTATATTTTAATATTATTAAAAAGCACGCACCGACTTGACCCATGATGCGAAGCTCATGGCGTCGCATCCCTCAAAGCTTTTTCTTGACCGGCCGCTTCCAGTTGGACACACTGACCTGCTTGCCACGCGCCACGCTCAGCGCCTCGGGCGGGGTGTCCTTGGTGATGGTCGAGCCACCTCCGATGGTGCCGCCGGCACCGATGCGAACCGGTGCAACCAACACGCAATTGCTGCCCACATGCACCCGATCTTCGATGATCGTGGTGTGCTTGTGAGCGCCGTCGTAATTGGCGGTGATGCTGCCCGCGCCATAGTTGACGTCCCGGCCCATCTCGGTGTCGCCCACATAAGCCAGGTGGTTGGCCTTGGAGCCAGCCCCCATGCGGCTGTTTTTGACTTCGACAAAGTTGCCAATGTGAACCTCGGGGCCCAACTCACTGCCCGGACGCAAACGCGCATAAGGGCCGATGCGCGCGTGCGCACCCACGGTCACGCCCAGCGCTTCGCCCTCGATGTGGGTAAAGGGCAGGATCTGGGCGCCCGCTTCGATGTGGCAGTCAGAGAGCACGCAATGCGCTCCAATGGTCACCCCGGCGTCCAGTATCACCCGGCCACTGAAGACACAGTTGACATCAATTTCGACATCGGGCCCGCAGATCAGTTCGCCACGCACGTCAAACCGTGCCGGATCCAGCAGCCTGACCCCTTGGGCCATGAGGTGTTCGGCCTGGCGGCGCTGAAAAATGCGTTCGAGTTCGGCCAGCTGGGCCGGGCTGTTCACCCCGGCGACTTCGGCCAGGTCATCCGACTCCAAGGCCACCACCCCGACCCCGTCAGCGACCGCTTTGCTCACCACATCGGTCAGGTAATACTCGCCTTGGGCGTTGCGGTTGTCCAGTTGGCTCAGCCATTGGCGCAATCGCCCCGCTGGCGCAGCCATGATGCCGCTGTAGACCTCGGCAATCCTTTTTTCCGGCTCGGTGGCGTCTTTTTGTTCCACGATGGCCCTGACCTGGCCTTGTGCATCGCGCACCACCCGGCCATAACCGGTGGGATCCGGCGGACAAACCGTGAGCAAGGCCAATCGTTGACCGGCACAGGCTTGGGCCAGGCGCGCCAGGGTGGGGGCGCCGATCAACGGCACATCGCCCGAGAGCACCACCACCATGCCGTCGTCGGGCAAGAGGGGCATGGCTTGCATCACCGCGTGGCCCGTGCCCAATTGGGGCTCTTGCCGGACAAAGCCCAAATCTTGCCCGGGATAAGCCTGGCGCAAAAAAGCCTCTACCTGCTCGGCTCCGTGGCCGGTCACAAACACCCGATGCCGTGCCCCCAAAGTGGCCGCAGTTTGCGCCACGTGCTGCACCAAAGCCCTGCCCGCCAAAGGATGAAGCACTTTGGGCATACTGCTCTTCATGCGGGTGCCTTTGCCCGCGGCCATCACCACCACATCGATTGCCGTCATGGTTTTTATTCCTTGCTGTGACCCTATTATCCGACAGCCCCATCAGGCGTTTTGGCGCCGCTGGCTGGCCAGGCTGGTGTTGAGCCTGACGGCATTGGGCCTGACTGGGTGCAGCCTGATTGAAACCACCTACAACCAAAGCCCCTTTTTGTTGCAATGGTGGTTGCATCGGCAGTTTGACCTCAACAGCGAACAAAAACAGGCGCTCAAAGCCGAATTGCGCACGCTCCAAGCCTGGCACCGCCAACAACAGTTGCCCTTGGTCAACCAATCGGTTCTGGGGTTGATCCCCTTGGCGCGGCAGGACCTGTCGGCCGAGCAAAGTTGCGCATTTCAAAACGACGTCTGGGCCAGCCTTCCTGTCTTGGCCCAACAAGTCACGACCCGACTGGCCCCGCTGGCGCTGACCCTGAAAGCCGAGCAGATCACCCACTTGCGCAAGTATTTTGATGAAGAAAACCAGACATGGCGTGAGGAGTGGCTGGAAGGTTCCGATGAAGAACGACTGCAACGGCGCCTGAAACGGGCGCTGAATCGGGTGGAAGACTATTACGGCGACCTGGACGCGTCACAAAAGAACATGTTGCGCGAAGTCTTGCGCCGCTCGCCCTACAACGCGCAAATCGCATGGCAAGAGCGGTTGCGCCGCCAATCCGATGTCGTCGACACCCTCGAACGCATCCGGCTGGAGCGCCCCCCCTTGGCAGAGGTGCAAAAAAGGCTGCTTGAACTGAGCGACAGGGCCCTGAATCCGCCGGTTGCCGCACACCGGCAACACCTGGATCAAAATGCGTCTTACTTGTGTGCTGCGACCAGCAGGGTGCATCACTTCATGCAGGCCGAACAACGTCAAAAAGCCGAAAACAAACTGCGCCAGCAACAACAGGCGCTGGCGCGTTTGCTCAAAGCGGGCTGAGCGCCCGCCCCGGTCAGGCCTGCAACGAGGCCCACATTTCCATGTCGCGCTCTGCCGTCCAGATGCGCGGGTGCTTGACCCCCGAGGCTTCATCAAACGCCCGGCTGACGTCAAACGGCAGGCAATGCTCGTAAATGAATACATGGCCAAACACCGGATCCATCTTTTGGCGGGTGTGCGCCATGGCAGCCTTGAGATCCATCTTTTGCGCCACCGCCTCCTGGGCACATTGGTACAGCATCTGCACCCACCGGCAGGTGTAGTCGAGTGACTGATTGACCGCAGCGTTGCCCTTCATGGCTTCTCCCCGACCGGGCACAATGGCTTCGGCACCCAAGGCGCGCAGCGCCTCGAGAGTGGCGGGCCATTCCGCCAATTGCGCGTCACCCGTGTAGACGCCTGCCTCGTACTCGACCAAATCGCCACTGAACAAGACTTTTTCGCTCTCGACCCAGGCGATGGTGTCGCCCTTGGTGTGCCCCGGACCCGGATGCCAGATCTCGACCCAAACACCCCCGAGGTCCAAACGAATGCTGCCCTGCCGCCCCGGTTTGCCGTCGCCCACGACCAGGGTCGGCCAGGTCAACCCGGGCACCTCTTCGGCCCCCTGGAACAAGCGCGGAAAACGTTCCATTTCGCTTTTCATGTCTTGTGCGCCTCGCTCGCGAATCATCTCGAGGGTGCCATGGCTGGCGATCACTTCGGTGGCGCCTTCAGCCTTGAAGGCACTGGCCCCGAGAACCCGCACGGCATGGTAGTGCGTGAGCAACACGTACTTGATGGGCTTGTCGCTGATGGTGCGGATGCGGGCAATCAGATCACGCGCCAGCGCAGGCGTGGCGGTGGCATCACTGACCAAAATCGCTTGTTCGCCAATGATCACCCCCGAGTTGGGATCGCCCTCGGCGGTGTAAGCCCAGCAATGGGCGCTGAGTTGTTCGAAGGTGATTTTTTTCTCGGTCAGGTCAGCCTTGCTGGCAAATGCTTTCGACATGTCGTGTCTCCATCGGGTGATTGCGGCCCATTCTACTCAGGGAATGTCGGTGTTGTCGGCCATCAGCGCCGCCTTGGGGCTCACCGTGGCCAGGCGGGCTCTGAGCGATTGCGGTTGCTCGGTGATGATGGCGGCGTATAGGGTGGCGTTGCTCAGCACCTTTTTGACATAGTCACGGGTCTCGTTGAAGGGTACGTTTTCGGCCCAGATGGCACCTTCGAGGTCAGGCCCCTGGCGCCATTTGCGCGCCCGGCTGGGGCCCGCGTTGTAGGCTGCGGCCGCCAGCGGCATCGAACCCTCAAAGTTATCGAGCACGATCTTCAAATAACCGGTCCCGATAGCGATGTTGGTGTCGCGCAAATTGATGTGCTCGGACTTGAAGTCATCCATCCCCAACTTGCGGGCTGTCCATTGAGCGGTGGCGGGCATGACTTGCATCAGCCCTGAGGCCCCCACGTGCGAACGGGCATCCATGATGAAGCGGCTTTCTTGCCGAATCAGGCCATACACATAAGCAGGATCCAACTGGATTTCGCGACTGCGCCGAATGACGGCGTCGCGAAAGGGCATCGGAAACGATTGCCCCACATCCTGTATTTCGCGCATGCGGTCGCTGGTGTTGATGCACCGGTCCCAAACCTGTTGCTCGCAGGCCACGGCAGCGACAGCCAACAGTTCGCGGTCGGTCATGCGACCCAACTGTCCCTGGGCATTGACCAGGTGCGCGCCATAGTTCCATTCGCGCACACCCTCGGCGCGCAAGCCCATGGAGATGGCATAGAGTGCCCGCCTCAGGCTGGGGTTTTGCCGGGCCACTGCCATCTCTTCTGCCGTTGGCGGCTCGGGGCGTGCAGGTGCCGTGATCTTGCGCCCCAAGGCTTCCAGCGCCAGCTGCTCATAAAAGCCACGCACGCTGGCGATCGACTCCAAAGACTTCAAGGCGGCCTGATGCGCCGGGTGGTTGGCAGGGTGTTGCGCCATTTCGGCACGCGCGAGCCAATACACCCAGACGGGGTCCTGACGAGCCTGAGTCGACATGTCGCGGATCGCCGCCTCGACCACGGCCCACTTGGGGGTTGATCCGGCACGCAATGCGGCACGTGCCTTCCAGGCCAGCATGTCATCGCTGAGGTCGGCCACCCGGCTGACCTTCTGGAAATGCGATAACGCGTCAAGGTCGAGCCGCATCGCCGCCTGCCGGCCCAAAACACCCCACACCCAGTTGCGCTGCTCGGGGGCCAGTGCGGTTTGCCAAGTGCTGTTCATCCGCTTTTCTGCCGCTGCAGGATCGGTCACAGCCAGCCGCACCAAGGCCAGCACTGCGAATTCTGCAGTCGCCTTGCGGGGGTTGGCCGCATGCGAGGACAACCACTTCTCCGGTCGACTCCAAAGGTCGGCCCAAACACCGCCGCCTTTGGTTTGCACCATGTCAACGGCCTGGCGTGCGGCTCGTTGTCGACCCAACTCGGCCGACAAGCGGGCTTTGCGCCAAATCTGTGCGGGGCTCACTTTGCGGGCTTCGAGCAGGCGGTCGACCGCCAGGTTACAGCCATCGTCCCCGTCGCGTTGCTGCATCCAAAGCCGATACACCTCGTCGGGCAACGAAGTCGGCGACTGCGCCCCCTGGCGCAAAAAATCCACCAAAGCCACATAACACTGGACTTCGCGGTCATCGCGCATGCGGTAATGGATGTGCTCGTCGGCCAGCGTGGTCCAGTCACGCCGACTGCCCAGCAGCAGCAACCAATCGTTGCGCAAACGGTCTTCCTGGTAGCTGTGGGCGTAGCGCTTGAGGAAATTGCGCACCTCGGCCTCCGGGGCTTTGTCGAGTCTGGCTCGCAACTCCCAATAGGCTGCCCACGGCTCCAATATGTGGCCCCGGGCTTTGGGCAGCAACTGGGTCAATTTTTTGCTGTCGCCACGCTTGAAAGCGGCAGCCATTTCGAGCAGCACCGCATCCCCTTCGGCACTGGCGGGCGTGCTGTGCTGAGTTTTGCCCGTCTTGGCGGGTGCGCCAGACTCGGCCACCGGGGCAGAAACGGCGGCCTGTGAGGCCTTGGCCACGACCCAACCATCCGAGTGGCTCGGCAGGGTCGGCGGGTTCAACAAGGGGGGAGCAGCCGCCGGGGAGGCAGCAACCCGCAGCGAAGTGGCCTCGGCCTGCGGGCCGGCCTCAGGGGAATGGGCACAGGCCAAAAGGGTGCCTGACAGGATCAGGGCCGTCGCTCCCCGGCTTAGCAATGCATGGCTCACGATTTCAGGATCACGTCAAATGTCGATCCCCCGATTATCATGTGGGAACCGACAACCCTGTGCCGCACGGCGGCACTGGAGATACGCCATGACCAAATCCATCGACCGCCAAAGATTGATCCAGGAGCGCCTGTCCATGCCCGACCGGTTAGAGCGGGCCGATCGTCTGCAACAGGTCATGCGCATTTGGCTGTTTGGTCGAACCGACACCATCATCGGCGCCTATTGGCCGATCAAGGGCGAATTTGATCCCTTGCCGGCGCTGCACCGATGGAAGGAAGACGGCGAACTGCTGGAAGAACCACAGCGTCGGCGCATTGGGCTGCCTGTGGTCAACCGCCAGCACAAGACCCTGACCTTCCACTCGTGGTTCCCCGGCTGCCCCATGGAAGAAGACGCCTACAACATCCCCAAGCCCAAAGACACCGACCTGGTCGTGCCCACCTTGCTGTTTGTGCCTTGTCTGGGCTACGGGCCAGGCGGTTACCGCCTGGGCTATGGTGGCGGCTTTTATGACCGCACCCTGGCCAGCCTGCAACCCAAGCCATTCACCGTGGGCTTGGGCTTTGGCATGGGCTTTGTGCCCGACTTTGAACCCGAGCCACACGATGTGCCGCTGGACGCCATCTTGAACGAGCACGGCATCGTTTGGCCGGTCTGAGCATGGCACGCCCGAAATCCGCCAGCCACGACCTCAAGCGCGACGCCATCCTGGACTTGGCGGCGCACTGCTTTGCCCAGCGCTCGTACCATGCCGCCAGCATGAACGACATCGCCATGGCGGGCGGCACCTCCAAAGCCCGGCTCTATCATTACTACGAAAGCAAAGAAGCGATCCTGTTTGACCTGCTGGACCGCTACACCCAACGCCTGCTGGCCATCGTGGGCGAAACCGAGGCCGCTGCACAACGCCAGCATCTCGACGAACGAGCCGCCCTGCACGAACTGATCCGCCGCTTTTTGGCCGAGTACCAGACCTCGGCCACCCGCCATGCCGCACTTTTGCACGATGTACCCTTTTTGGGGCCGCAGCAGCGCGACATCATCGTGGCTCGAGAGCGCGATCTGGTGGCGGCGTTCACCCGTTTTTTAATCCGGGCCTACCCCGAGCGCCTCAAAACCAGCAATCCGACGGCCGTGACCATGATGGTGTTCGGCATGATCAACTGGACCTTCACCTGGCTACAACCCGACGGCGCCCTGAGCTACGCCGACTTTGCCGAAGAGGTCATCCGCACCCTCGAGAACGGCTTGGCTTGAGCCGCGCTCGGCAGATCACTCTTGCAGCGACCACATCTGGGCATACCGACCGCCCAGGCGCAACAGTTCGTCGTGGCGGCCACGCTCGACCACCACCCCCTGATCCAGCACCAGGATCTCGTCGGCATGCACCACCGTGGACAAGCGGTGGGCGATCACCAGGGTGGTTCGGTTGCGCGCGACATCCTCCAATTCGGCCTGAATCGCGCGCTCATTGGCCGTGTCCAGCGCCGAGGTGGCTTCATCCAGAATCAGAATGGGCGGATTCTTGAGCAAAGTGCGGGCGATGGCGACGCGTTGTTTTTCACCGCCCGACAACTTCAATCCGCGCTCGCCGACCGGGGTGTGCAAGCCCTTGGGGGTTTGGGCCACAAAAGCGTCGAGTCGCGACGCCCGCACCACCGACTCGATGTCGGCCTGACTGGCCCCGGGCTGGCCATAAGCGATGTTGTAAGACAAGGTGTCGTTGAACAGCACCGTGTCTTGCGGCACGATGCCGATCGAACGTCGCACGCTGTCTTGCTGAACTTGGCGGATGTCTTGCCCGGCGATGTACACCCCGCCTTGCTGCACATCATAAAAACGGTACAACAAGCGCGCCAGCGTTGACTTGCCAGCCCCTGAAGGACCGACCACGGCCAAGGTGCGCCCCGCCGGAATCTGAAAACTCAAACCCTTCAAAATGGGGCGCTCGGGATCGTACCCAAACCACACCTCGCGGAACTCCACCGCCGGCGGGCCTTGCAGGCGCAACGCCGGGGCTTGCGGCGCGTCGGCCACTTCTCGTTCTTTTTCGAGCAAGGTGAACATGCGATCCAGATCGGTCAGACTTTGCTTGATCTCCCGGTAGAGCACGCCCAAAAAATTCAGCGGAATGTACAACTGGATCATGAAAGCATTGATCATGACCAGATCCCCCAAAGTCATGCGGCCATCGATCACGCCTTGAGTGGCGCGCCAGAGCATGGCCACCAGCGCCACGCTGATGATGAGTTGTTGACCGCCGTTGAGCAGGCTCAGAGAGGTCTGCGACTTCAGTCGTGCCCGCCGCAAGCGTTGCAGACTTTCGTCATAGCGTCTGGACTCAAAGGCCTCGTTGTTGAAATACTTCACGGTCTCGTAATTCAGCAGTGAGTCGATGGCCCGGGTGTGCGCTGCCGAATCAAACTCGTTGGCTTGCCGCCGGAAGTGGGTGCGCCACTCGGTCACGGTGACCGTGAACACGATGTAGAGCACCAAGGCCACCAGGGTGATGGCGGCAAAGCCCAAGTCGAACTTGACCGACAAAATCACCAACACCAGCGCCATCTCGATCAGGGTCGGCACCACGCTGTAGAGCGAATACGAAATGAGCGACTCCAAACCCCGCACACCGCGCTCGATGTCGCGCGTCATGCCGCCGGTTTGGCGATCGAGGTGAAAACGCAAGCTCAAGCCGTGCAGATGCTCGAAAGTTTGCAAGGCGATGCGGCGCGATGCGCCTTGCGTCGCCTCGGCAAACACCCACTCGCGCAACTCGGTGAACAACGACACGGCAAAGCGCAACAAGCCATACCCCACCAGCAAAGCCACCGGAACCAGCAACACCGCTGCCGGGGTCTGAACCTGCGGCGCCATGGCGTCGACCAACTCTTTGAGCACCAGGGGCACGCCCACATTGGCCAGTTTGGCCGCCACCATGAAGGCCAAAGCGATCGCAACCCGCCGCTTGTACGCCCACAAATAAGGCAACAGTCGGGCCAGGATTTCGCGGTCCTTGCGGGTGCGTGGCGTTTGCGGACCTGGGGCGCCGTGGGCGCCAGCGGTGATGGCGGGTCTCATGAGTGAAAATAGAGGGACAGGCCCACCCAACAGCGGGCAGATTCAGGAGTCATTGTCCCATGAGCACCCCACCCAGCGCACCGCCGGCCGCCAGTTTGCCCACCGACCAGGAATTGGTCATGAAGGTGATCCCGATGCCGGCCGACTGCAACGCCAACGGCGACATCTTTGGCGGCTGGGTCATGGCACAGGTTGATTTGGCCGGCGCGGTGTTGCCCGCACGGCTCATGCGCGGCCGCATGGCGACCGTGGCGGTCAACGAGTTCATTTTCAAACAACCGGTCAAGGTCGGCGACATTTTGAGTTTTTTCTCCAAAGTCACCCGTGTCGCCCGCACTTCGGTGACCGTGGCGGTCGAGGTGTACGCCGAGCGCATCCGCAGCCAGGGGCAATTCGTCAAGGTGACCGAAGCGCAACTGACCTATGTGGCCATTGACGAGCAAGGCCGCCCCAAGCCGTTTCAGGACACAATGTAAGCCCCGGCGCCGGTGGACAGCAATTTGCCGTCTGCGCCCCTGAACTCCATCCGGGTCGAGCCGACCCTCGAGCCCAGTCGCATCACCTCGGCCGTCATTTCAAACCAGGCCCCAATCCCCGGGCGCAAGTAATCGATGCGCAAATCGATGGTGCCC